>Ga0315289_10000215_pt1 | contig 91110 bp, 72 predicted proteins | sample YL17G11_40_MG_FD_203452 | JGI IMG/M metagenome (GOLD analysis project Ga0315289, IMG submission 203452) | Sediment microbial communities from Yellowstone Lake, YNP, Wyoming, USA - YL17G11_40 | ecosystem: Environmental > Aquatic > Freshwater > Lake > Sediment | place: USA: Wyoming | collected...
CCGCCGTGCCCTCAGCTACCTGCAGATCGCGCGCCGGCTCCTCCGCTACCATCCGCTCCAGGTCGTCGGACCCCTCATCCGGGCCGCCGGCCACGGACAACTCGCAAAGTGAAGGTCAGTCAGGTCCCGCCCCGCTTCTCCCTTCGCCTCCCACGGGCTGAACGTCGGTTCCCACGGCCCTCGGTAGAAGGCGACCCCCTCGCCCCGGCGATAGTGCCCGCCAATCGCGCGGAGGTACTCAAGCAGCGCCGCCTTCACCTGCGGATGCGCGATGTTCAGCCGAGGGAAGCGCAGGTGCGACGCCTTCTCCGCCTCCCACCGGTCGGGCGTCACCCACGCCGTGACATCGCCCACCACCATCGCCCACAGCCACGGCGGGCAGTACTCGAAGCCGTGGTTGCTGTACGAGAGGATGAGGTCCACGCTCAGCCCCAGGCGCCGGTACGGCTCGATGACCCGAGCGTCGTGGAAGTCGAGCTGCTCTCGCTGCGGCCACTCCAGGTCCTCGTAGATCTGGAGCTGGTAGTCGTAGTCCATCAGCCGGTGCGCCCGCCCAAACCGTTCCAGGCTGGGCAGCTCATGCGACCCGCCGAAGAGGATTCTCCGCACCTGGCCATCGGGCGCCAGCGTCAGCGGCGTCGGCGGCGCGGCATCGGGCTCCGGCGGCTGCCAGGGCAGGGCCACCGAGCCGAGCTCCGCCTTCAGCCTCGCTGCCAGGGCCTCGGCCTGCCTCGTGCGGCCCGCGATCTCCCGCGTCAGCTTGCCGACCTCCCCCGGGTACGCCGCCTCGTACGCTGCCCGCGATCGGTGTATGCCGTTCCCCGGCTGGCCGTGCACCAGCGGGTAGGCTGCCCGATACCACTCCCTCAGCGAGGCCAACTCATCCCACGCAACCTTCGGGTCGGTCGGCAGCGGCTTTGCCTCCCGATGCCACCGACGAGCGGCCCGCCAGGCATCCCTGTGAAACGCCGCCCGGACTACCGCCAGGTCATACGCCTCAGCGAATCGGTCCAGCGCCTTCTGCTGAGCCGCATCAGGCGCGAATCCTCCGTATGGCTCGTCGCCCGGCACCTCCTCCAGCACGACATCATCGAGCCACACCTCACCGTTCGGGCTCTCGTGCCCGACATCCCCGAACAGCAGCACGTGCAGCGTCACGGCCCCCTCCGGCGGCGTCGCCTGGAGCTTCGTCCGCATCCACTCGTGGTCGCCGGCGATGCCCGAGGTCGCCGTCGCCTGCTTCCAGATCCACTGCCCCTCCTTGTCCTGCCAGAAGACTCGCAGCCCTGCCGAGTACCCGGCCACGCCGCGCGTTCGCATGTACGCCGTCAGCCGGTACGAGGAGCCCTGCTGGCAGGGGATGCTCTGCGCCCAGCCCGGCCCCTCCTGCGGCGTACATGCGAGCGGCAGCAGGTGGGCGCACCTCGTCCCACCATGCGCCCCCGTCTCCGTGGTCAGCACCACCCTCTCCGCATCCTTCCCGAACCGCCGCCAGCTTACCGGAAGCCCCTCCCGATCGACCTCCTCCAACCCTCCGTTCACCAGCAGATTCTGCGCGGGCTGCGCCTGCAATCCGCCCGACACCGCCACAGCCACCAACCAGGTCAACACCCCGTCACACCTCCCGTGGCTCACGGTCATCGCCCCCGTCCGTACTCCTTCGCGTGCTCGCACATCGCCCCGATGTTCTCGATCGGCACATCCGGGCCCACAGTGCTGGTGGGGGCGACGAAGTAGCCTCCACCCTCGGCGGCCGCGTCGATGCACCGCTCGACCTCTTTCCGCACCTCATCCGCCGTGCCGTGCGGCAGCACCCCGCGCACGGAGATGCTCCCGAACAGGGTCAGCTTGTCCCCGCTCCGCGCCTTCATCCGCGCCAGCTTCTCGAGCGGCACGATCTGCCTCGGCGGCAGCCACGGGTCCTCCTGTAGGCCCTGGAAGCCGTCGATCCCGCAGTCGAGCAGCCGGTCGATGATGGGGTTGATGTTCCCGTCGGAGTGCCACACCTTCCTGATGCCCGCATCGTCGAGAGGCTCCAGGCAGTAACGCAGAAGCGGGAAGTAGTACCGGTCGAGGAAGCCGAGCGATACCATCGGCCCCGCGTTGTCGCAGATGTCCTGCCCCAGGTACACCCACGGGGGGATGCCCGCCTCGCGCGACGCCGCCACGAGGACCTCGTTCCGCAGCCGAGCGTATGCCGCTGCATGGTGGAAGAGGTAGGAAATGGCCTCCGGGTAGAGCGCGATGGCCTCGAAGTAGTTCCGGTACCCAAACTGGGAGTAGTACATGAACGGGCAGTCCGCCGCCAGAGCGTAGGGCAGGATCAGGATGTCCTCCCCGCCCTCCGCCTCGTTCTCCCTCCAGGTCCTCACACAGGTCTCGTAGTACGCTTGCCGGTCGAACCCCCGTCGCACGGTCTTGGGGTCCGACAGCTTCAGGCAGTAGTCGCGGACCTCCTCCGGCGAGTGGAGCTCCGGCTCGCCCTGGCGCGAGAACAGGCTCTCGCGCTCGCCGAGCATCTCCGTGGCCGAGTCGGCCGGCTTCGGCGTCACCACCTGGATGATGAGGTCCACCCCCGCCCTCCGTGCCGCCTCGATGGCGGCCCGGCGCGGCTCGGCGAACGGGTCAAGCCCACTCCACTTCCTCAGGTAGCCCGCATGGGCCACGAAGCCACCGAGCAGGGGCACACGATCCGTCGGCAGGAACTGCAACGCGCGCAGAGCGCGTTCCTTCCCGGTCATGTCCCCTGCCTCGCCCATGCTGGTAGACGAACACCCGAGCCCGTTGCGGAAGCCGTGCCGCGTCCTGGGGGCGTCGGCTTCCAGCCGGGCAATGGGACTGGACCCTTTCCGCCGCCGTTCAGGCGGAGAGGGGACTGTACCATCTCCCGCTCTACCTCTCCCCCGCCACCTCCCCCTCCCTCGTCACCGGCGTCGGCGCCCACGCCTTCTGCGCGAACGTCTCCAGCGCGTCCCACCGGGCGCCCCAGCTCGTGTAGATCATCCCCAGGCATTCCTCGCCGCGCTGCCGTGAGCCCTGGCACGCCTGCGCCCACCGCAGCACGCAGGTCTTGTCGTACCAGGGCGAGCCCGTCGTCGTGAATCCGTTCACGGCGAAGAACCTCAGGCTATCGACCCCTTCCTTCAGCGGCTGCTCGGCGCCGTAGAACCACACGCACTGGATGACATCCTTGGGCAGCAGGCCGATCGCGTCCGCCGTCGGGTCGTCTGGGAACTGGTAGCCGTTGTGATACGGGTTGACCGCGTCTGCCCACATCATCAGCCGCACCTTAGGGTCGACCTCGTGGGCCGCGTCGTTCAGTCGCTTCACATCCTCGGTCAGCAGCTCCGCGTTCGTCATGTGCCGCTGACGGCACCGGCTGTCCGTGTTCATCTGCGCCGGCTCATCGTGTCCGATGTGGACGTACCGGAGCGGCGGGTCGAAGGCGCGCACCGTGTTGTTCAGGGCGTGAACCATGATCGCCGCCACCCGCGGCTCTGAGGGGCAGTAGGGACAGTTCTGCGAGTTCACCCGCGATACGTAGTCGTAGCTCACGTACACCGTCGCGCCGTTCGCGATGCGGCTCCCGGGCTTCCGACGGATCGCGTAGGGCTGGGCATCCGGCTGGTAGATGAACTTCGTGACGCCATCAATGACCTCGTAGTCCCGCCCCCGTTCGTACGCGATCCCCTCCGCATCCTCCACCATGACGTCCGTCGTCTCCGTGCGCAGAACGCTGCCGTGGGCGAGGCGTGTCGGCTCCTCGCCTTTCAGCACCGCCCGTTCCCGCTCGACCCACGTGCCCTCCGCCACCATCGGGTCGATGGCCAGAACGAGGTGCGCCCACCCGAAGCTCTGGAGCTCCGGGATCGGCTCCAGGCCATACGCCCGGAAGTCGGCGAACGCCTCCTGCGCCAGACGTAGGTCCTCCGCGCGGTCGAGGTTCCACCAGATGTCGTCCTCGAACACGACCGCATTCAGTCTCAGAGCAGCCAATCGCTCACACCACATGATCCGCTGAGCCCGATCCCTCGGCACGCCAGCCATGTACACCGCACGGAGGGGCATCGCCGGGGCGTCCTCCAGGCGCGCTGCGATGAGCTGCCAGCCGCCCTCGGGCCGTGGACTCACCAGTTGCGGTACGGCCATCAGGCCATGGCAGGCCCCTGCCTCCGTTGGCGCAGCCACCCGGACCCCCGACTCACTGCACGCCACCACGAAGCCCTCGCTCTGCGGCCACGCCACGGGCTCCGCTGGCGCCTCCACGGTCACCTCCAACCCGGCCTCACCCGGGCCGAGCCCTACTGCCACATCCCCTCGCGTCGCCTCCGCCAGCTTGCGCGCGAAAACCGCCACCCCATTCCGCAGCAACTGGGAATCGGGTGAGCTGAGCGCAACCACGAGCTTCGGCCCCAGAGCGAAGTTGCGCTTGGCCTCCACGAACTGCGACTGGCCCGCTGGGATGCCGGCCGCGGGCTCCTTGATCACCACGTTGTCCACGTACGCCAGCACATCGTTGCCCGTCGCCATCACGCGAACCGTTACCGGCCCTTCCGCCGGCGACTCGAACATCGTGCGCCCGGCTACCCAACCCTCTGGCGCGTCGTCCAACAAGACCTCCGCCAGGAGCTGCTCGCCCGACCAGGCCCCTACCGTGACTCGCCCACTGACCAGGCGCGGCGCTGCGAGGGCGGCGAACAGGAACCAGTTCCGCCCGGGATCGAGCGTGGTCTGCTGCTCCACTCCGCCCGGTTCGGCGCTCGCGCCCCGCAGTTCCAGCACTGCCTTTCCCAGCTCGACCCCCGCCTGTGCCGCTACGTGGTCTGACTGCCACACGATTCGGCCATGTTGCCCTTGCTTCATGCCGTAGATCTCGGCGTACGCATCGCCCTGGAACCCGCGGGGGCGGACCCACACCGACGCCTCGTACTCTGTGTTCGCCTGACAGGCCAGCTCCTGCCACACTCGCGACATCCCGCTTTTCACCTGGCGGATCAGCAGGCCCCGCGCTCCCGACGCCACGTCATCCGTCTCGCTGAAGATGGTCTGGCCGATGTTGTCCTGCTCCCAGCCTGCGAGCCGGTCGCCCTCCCCCTCCTCGAAGCCCGGATTTCTCACAGCCAGGTCCCCGACGCCAACGTCGTCAAACGAGACCGACCCCGTGCCCGACTGGACGCGCAAGTACAGACGTAGCTGAGTGTACTCGCCCGAGCTGAACTTCGAGGACAGATGGGCCCACCCGGGGGCTGCCACGCGCCGCACGTTGATGCCCGTACCGACGGGCTGCCACGCCGGCGACCCCTCCGTCTCGAAGTCGCTGTCCGTCACCTGCGCCCAGCCCATCACGCTCCACGCCAGCGTCACCAGCAGAGCGCCAACTCGCGTCTTCATCACACATCCTCCCCCTCCTGACCACGGCCACATTGGACCAATCCTTCGGCGGCAGGTGAGCCTTCCCCTCTCCCCTCCTGCCGCCATCGCCGGGAGCGCGGACGGCCTCGTCCGCAGTGGCGGCGCGGCCGCCGTTGCCGTCGTCTGAGGGAGCGGGTCGGGAGACCCGCGGGCACGGAACGACCAGACGGCCCCCGTCCGCAGGGTTGGCGCAGCCGCGCAGAGCGGGCGGGTCAGAACGGCAGGACCAGCGGGGTGAGAGCCTGTCCGAGGACGACCAGTTGGACGAGCAGAAGCGCCGCCGTCGCACACGCGAGCAGCCTCTTGCGCGGCGCATTGGTGGCGAGCCAGCACCCAGCCCCCACAACCAGCGCGGGCATCAGGAACAGCCACACCCGACCGACCTCTCCCCGCACGCTGCCTGACACGTCCAGCGCGAGCAAGACCGCCAGGCCAGTCGCGCCGACGATCACCGCGAGCGGCGCCCGCCGCCAGCCTCCAGCCAGCCCCCGCCCCACGGCTCCCAGCACCGCCACGACGATGGGCAGCCCGAGGAAGCACCCGAACTCCACCAGGTTCAGCCCCACCCATGTCCCGTAGGTCCGGTGCTGGCCGATCCAGGTGAACTGCCGGTGCGCCTGCATCGCCTGGCGGAAGATCGTCGGCAGCCTCATCCCGCACGCCGCATCCGCCGTGAGCACTACCACAAGGCCCGCCGCCCCCAGAGCTCCCAATACCCTCCATGCCAGGGGGCGCCGTTCGCGCGGGCTCCGCAGCGCCAGCACTCCGGCTAGCAGCCCCACCTCGGCGATCGCCGCCAGAGTGCCAAAGGACACAAACAGGGCGACTCCCAACGCGACGCCCGCCCCCACCGCCCACCACCACCTCCCCGACCGGAACGCGGCCGCCACCCAGGCCAGCGCCAGCACCACCAGCAGCATGATGACCGCGTCCAGTCCCTGGAAGAAAAGCACGGGCGCCGGCGCCAGCGCCCACAGGCTGGCCACCGTGATGGCGCTCCGTCGGCTTCCCACCGTCCGCGCGAGGTGGTAGAGTGGAATCACCGACAGCGCGCCTAGCAACCCCAGCGCGAGACACGAGAAGAGCGCCGGCCCGACGGCATCCGGCGTCGCCTGGACCGCCGGGAACGAGTTCGCTGCGCGCGCCATGACCTCCCTCGTCGCGCCGACTGCCAACTCCGTCAGCCGGCTGAACGCCTCACCGGGGAAGACACGGCTATCGTACAGCCTCTGGCAGACCCAGTAGAACAGCACTGCACCGGGGGGATGTGTGGCGACATGATGGTGCCCCTGCAGCATGGTCCCGGCGTAGTCCCGGCAGAAGGCTGCCGGGTCCTGCACCGACCGCGCCACCTCGAAGTACTCGGTGCTGACCGGGCTGACCGTGCCCGCCACCAGCATGGAGGCCGACGAGGGGGCTAGCCCTGCTACCGCAAGCTGAAGCACGAACGTGAGCGCCACCAGCCCCGCGACCACCGGCGCATCCGATCGTCTGCGCGACCGAATGCGCGCCAGCCCCAACGCGCACAGCCCGGTGATCGCCCCCCCCACCACCAGCACCCGTACGAGCGCCTCCGGCCGCAGCGCCTTCGGCTTCACCTCATATGCCCAAACGCCCTTGATCCCCAGCGGGCGGCCGGTGGCAAGCCAACCCGTGAGCGCCGCGACGAGGAGAACCTCCGCGACGAGAATGATGAATGCAGAATGATGGATGATGGATGGCGGCAACGGCAGCGAGAGCCGACTGCGGGGGGGGCTGTCGTCATTCATCATTCATCATCATCATTCATCATCGGCCGTTCCGCCGCCGGCAGATCCACCACGAACCTCCCCCCTCCCTCGAACCTCACCTCGCCGCCCATCAGCCGCGCGAGGCCGGCGGCGATGCTGAGGCCGAGGCCCAGCCCTTGCGGCAGACCGGCGCGCGGCGCCTGGCCCTTGAACAGCGGCAGAAAGACCTTCGGTGCGATCTCCGGCGAAATGCCCGGCCCATCGTCGGAGAACTCCATCAGCACACTGTCGCCGGCCCGTCGGGCGCGGAAGGTGATCGCCGGGTCACCCGGGCTGAACCCGACGGCATTGCGGACGAGCGCGTCGAGGAGCTCCATCAGCCGCTGTTCATCCGCCAGAACGGCGTCCGCGCCCGGCTCGACGATGACCTCCACGGTCGCCCCCGCCGAGAGGTGCTCAGCTTGTGCGCGCACCTGCCGGCCGACCGCCTCCACACTCACCGCGTCCGGCTCGACGGGAATCCGCCGCGCCCCCAGCTTCTCCGCCATGACCAGCTCCTCGAACACGTACGCCAGCCGCTCGGCGCACCGCAGGATCTCGTCCGCACACTCCTGCTGCCGGTCGTTGAGCGGCCCCAGTGTCCCCAGAGCCAGCATCTCCGCGAATCCCACGATGGGATGCAGCGGCGTCCGCACATCGTGGTTGGCATCCGACAGCAGCGAGTGCCGCCGGGAGTCCAGGCGCCCAGGTATCGGGATCGCCACCTTCTTGGCAGGGAACACCTCTCCCCCACTCCTCGCGCGCTCGTACACCTCCCGGCATGACACGATCTCCATCCCGATGTCGCGCACGCCGTCGAGCAGCAGGTCGAGCGTCCGCGCCTCCCGGTCCATCCGGCAGATCGACCAGGGGTGCATCGTCGGCATATAGACACGGAGCCCCGCCTGCGCGGCGTACTGCGCCCCGAGCCTCCAGACCGCGAACTCCTCCTCCGGCGTTTCCGGCGGCGCCGCTGGCAGGCCCCACGGCAGGATCGGGGGCCATCGCGCCGGCACGCTCGTGTACCCCTTAAGCACGTTGTCATGCCAGCCCTGAAGCGGGATTTCGAGCAGCTCCGGGAAGCCGTCCTCCCCGTACCAGTACGGTTGCGTGAGTGGCGCCGGTATCGTCTCCCCCGGCCCGCGACCGTCTGACCGGAGGAACCGGAACCCGGCGTCCCACAGCAGCCCCAGCAGCTCCCGCTGTCCGCGCAATCCGTCCGTGTGTCCGCCCGGCGTCGTCAGCCCGATGGCTTCCCGCCCGAACACCTCGCGGATGAGCCGCTTCGGCAGCTCGATCTCCCGCCGCAACTCCTGGGTGAGGGGCCTGTCCTTCAGGTGGAAGTGGGTGTGGGTGTGGGACTGAAGGTCGAAGAGATCGTCATCGAGGATGGCCCGGTACTCCGACCTGGCTGCCTCCAGCAGCCGCGTGACGATGAAGAAGGTGGCCGGCGCCTGGAGCCTGCGGTGTACCGCGGCTACGGCCTTCGCGGCGGGGATCGAGACCTCGGGCTCAGCCTCGAGGTCGTAGGCGGCCACGTAGAGCGGCGGACAGCTTGCCGCGGTCACCGAACCCTCCCCTCACGCCACGCGATGGGTCTCGACGAACTCCAGCGCCCGCGCGACCTCCTCCGCCGACACCGTGCCCGCCGCCCGCAGCTCCACCAGCACCTCCGAGATTCCCGCCAGCGCGTGAAGCCATAGCCCATGCTGGGCCAACACCTCCGCCCCGCCCTGCTCCCGGTCGATCACCACCAGCACATCCCTCACCACCAGCCCCGCCGCCTGCAGCGGCTGCCACACCTCCAGCTTGCTCGCGCCCGTCGTAATCACGTCGTCGATCACCAGCACCGTCTGCCCCCGCTGGAACCTTCCCTCCACCTGCCGCTGGGTGCCCGTCGCATGCGCCTCCCGCCGGGCGTACACCAGTGGGATGTTCGCCTGCAGCGACACTGCCAGCCCGATCGGCAGCGCGGCGTACGGTATGCCCGTGACCAGGTCGTACTCGAGCCCCTGCATCTTCTCGAGCAACATGCCGGCCAAGAGCTTCAGCGTCTGCGGCTCACTGACCAGCACTCGCAGGTCGATGTAGATCGGCGCAACCGACCCATCCTTCAGCCTGAACTCGCCGAACCGGATCGCGCCCGCCTGATGGAGGCGGCGCGCCAACAACCCCGTGTCTAGCGCCATCGCCGTTCCGTCCCTCCCGCCTTCGGTCCCCTGGTCCTGTGGCCCTTTGGTCCCTTGGTCCTCTGGTCCTCCCGTCCTCACCCGAACCTCGCCACCGCCCTGTGTAGCTTCTCCGCCGCGCTCCTGAAGTACTCTGTCTCTCCGCCCGTATAGATGAGCATCAGGCGCGGCATGATGTCCTCCGCCACCGGGCACAGGCCCTCCTCGTACTTCACCTCCCGCGCCGCGTGCGGGCAGTACACCGGGCACCCGCGGCCATAGCCCTTCGGCTCGCGCAGCGTGTCCTGGAGGTACGCGGGCTTGCCGATGTACCCGAAGCTGACGGGGACGCCCTCCTCCTGGCACGCTGCCTTGAACCCATCGTAGTCGATCCCGCGCTTGTCGCCCTCGAAGAGCGCCGTCCAGATATGCCAGGCGCTCGTCCGATCCGGCTTGACCTCCTGTGGCACGATCCAGTCAAAGTCCGCGACCCCTTCGCACAGCGCCTCGGCGTTCGCCACACACCGCTCGACATACCCCCGCGCGCGCCCGAGCTGCACGATCCCCAGCGCGGCCACCACCTCGTTCATGCGGTAGTTCCACCCGATCCGCGCCGGCACCGTGCCGAAGGTGCAGATCTCGTTCATGACCTGGCGCGCCTCCGCGGACTTCATCAGCGCGATCCCGCCGTCGCCCAGCCCCATCTGCTTCGACTGCTGGAAGCTGAAGGTGCCGACATCCCCCAGCGTGCCCGCGTAGCGCCCCTTGTACGTCGCGTAGATCGCGTGCGCGCAGTCTTCCATCACCATCAGCCCGTGCTTCTGGGCGATGGCGTTGATCTCATCCATGTCCGCCGGCACGCCCCAGAGGTGCGTCACCCAGATCGCCTTGGTGCGGTCGGTGATGAGCGCCTCGAGCTTCGTCGGGTCCATGTTGTGCGTGGTGCGATCCACGTCGCAGTACACGGGAATCCCGTTGTGGTACATCACCGAGATCGCGGCGAAGCATACCATCGGATCGCAGATGACCTCATACCCCGGCCCGACGCCGGCCGCCGCCACGGCCGCGTGCATGAGCGCCATGGCATTCGCCCCGGCCAATGCCAGCGGCGACCCGAGCTCGGCCGCAAACCGCCGCTCGAGCTCCGGCACCATCACCCCCGGAAACGCGCACAGGTTCCCGCCATCGAGCACCTGCTTGACCATCGCGAGATCCTCGTCATCGAACCATCGCCACGCCATCGCCGACCCTCCATTCCGCCGTTCCCGTAGGTCGGTCGGTCCCCGACCGACACCATGCCGTCGCAGGACCACGGGCCGATCCTCACGCCATCGGCAGCACGTCGTTCCCTGCGATCACCGCCTCTACTTCCCCCCTCGTCCCCAGACCCCCTCGCCCCCCCAACGCTCGGCAGCACAGCGCCGCCGCCGCCGAGGCGAACCGCAAGTTGTCATCGAATCCCTTCCCCAACGCCAATCCGTACGCGAACGCGCCGTGGAACACATCCCCCGCGCCCGTCGTGTCGACCACCGGCACCCGGTACGCCGGCACGCGGTGCACCGCGTCCCCCTCCAGGGCGACGCACCCCCGATCGCCCATCGTCACAATCGCATTGGGGCACCCAGACGCCCGAATCCACCGGCATACCTCGAGCGGGGTCGGGGCTCCGGTCAGCCGGCTGCCGTAGTCGGCGGGGAAGATGGGGTGGGTCGCGAGGCGGATCAGCTCCTCGCTCTGGGGATGAGGCTTCTCGAGGTCGAGGACCACCGGCCGTCCCAGCTCCCGGGCGATGGTCGCCACGCGGATGCCGGCTTCAATCGCGTTGCTGTCGATCACGACCGCCTTCGCGCGCCGCACAAGCTCTGGATCGATGTCCTCCGGCTGCGGGGGCCCGGCGCTGCCCGCCTTCCAGAAGATGCTCCGCTTGCCCGTGGCCTGGTGGGCGACGCAGATGGCGAACTGGCTCGTCTCGCCCGGCGCCACTTGCAGCCCCGTCATGTCCACCCCGGCCTCGCGGAACGCCGCCACGATGCTCTGCCCCGAGAGGTCATCCCCCACTCGCCCGATGGTCGCCGCCCGCCCACCGAGCTTCGCCACCGCCGCCATCGCCGTGGCCGCCTGCCCCCCGCCCTGCTGGACCATCTCCAGCATCGCCGTCTTCTCGTCGAGCGCCGGGTAGTGCTCCACCGTCGCCAGCAGGTCCCAGCAGCAACACGCCATTCCGAGGACGTCGATGTCGGTCAGTGGGGGTCACCTTCCGCGCGGAACCCTCACCCCTCCCCCTCTCCCAATGGGAGAGGGGCGCCCGAAGGGCAGGGCGAGGGCTTCTTCTACGCCGTCCAGAGATCACACGGCGCCGCATCCTTCGGCGGGCGGAAGGGAAGCTCCACCCGTTTCCCCTTCGCCGCGCTCTCGTAGGCGGCGAAGATGATCTCCAGGACGACGCGCCCATCCTCGCCTGTCACGAGCGGCTGACGGTCGTGCTGCACACAGTCGACGAAGTGCTCCATCTCCTGCGGGAAGCCGTAGTTCCACATTTCCTCGAAGCTCGTGAACGTCCAGCCCTGCGTGGTGCTCGCCTTCTCGACCGCGTAGTCGTACCCCACTTCGCTGTAGGTGCTCAGCGCATTCCCGCGCAGGAGGTCGGCGAAGATCACGCCCTTCGTCCCGTAGAACTCCGCCTTGTCGTCCATCCCGCCGAGCTTCGCCCACGACTCCTCCGCCATCCCGCGCGGCCCGCCCTCGAACTCCACGATGATGATCGCGTCGTCATCGCCCGTGGTCTTGTCCCGGTGCATGTACGTGCCCATCTGCGCCGTCACCGCGACCACGGGCCGGTTGTCGTAGACCCACCGGAAGAACGCGAAGGCATGGCAGCCCATGTCGAGCGTCACGCCGCCCCCCGATCGCGACACATCCCAGAACCACGCCGAGTGCGGGCCGTTGTGCTTCTCCGCCTGCTTCACGAGGTACACGTCGCCGATCGCGCCCGCGTCGATGAGTTGCTTCGCCCGCAGGTACTTCGGCGTGAAGCACAGCTCCTCGGCGTACATCAGCCTCACGCCCGCGGCCCGGCAGGCCTCGATCATGCGGTCCGCTTCCTCCATCGTCCGACAGAGGGGCTTCTCGCACACGATGTGCTTGCCGGCCGCCGCCGCATCGCAGACCGTCTGGCAGTGCAGGTTGTTCGGCGCCGCGATGGTCACCATCTGCACTTCCGGCAGAGCCAGCATCTCCCGGTAGTCGGTGAACCACTTCGGAATGCCGTGCCGCTTAGCGAACTCGCGGACGTGCGCCTCCGTCGGCGAGGCCGCCGCGACCACCTCAGCATTCGCCACCCGCTCGAACGACTCCGCATGTATCTCCGCCACGAACTGCGACCCGATGATACCGACACCGACCTTCTTCATCGCCCATCACCTGCCCGGACTGCCGTCCGCGTTCCGCCTTTGCCTCTGGTCCTCGGTCCTCAGTCCTCGGTCCTCCCTCACACGAACGCCTTCTCTTCCGGCTCCTCGGGCTCGCCCTCGGGCGCCGCGAACGCCGGGGCTTCGGGCTCCGCCGCCGGCAGAGCCTCGGGCTCCTCGGCAACCGGCAAGGCCTCCGCCTCCTCGGCCGCCGGCAGCGCTTCGGGAGCCGCTTCCTCCGGCTTCTCCCTCCCCGCGAGGCGCGCGAACGTCGCCGCGAACGGCTCGGCTTGCTCGAGGTCAACGTGCGCCCCGTCCAGGATCAGCGCCGCCGTCCGTGGGAACGTCTCGCCCGTCTCCGCGTTGGCGATCTCGATGACCCGCGTGATGCGGAGGCCCGGCTTCATCCGCTCCTCTTCCTCTTCCTCCTCTTCCTGCTCCCCCTCGTCCGCCCGCTTCTTCGCCGGGTCGACGTACACGATGTCGAGGCCCTCGAACGGAATCTCGCCCCACAGCCAGCTCGGCAGCGGCGCCTCCTCCGGAGCCTCGATCATCAGCTTGCCGTCCATCAGCATCAGCTTGGCCTGATGCCCCTCCGGCCCGAGGCCTGTGAGGGTCAGCTCCCGCACATCCACCGTTTCCTCGCTCAAAGCTACGTTCTCCCTTCGTCAATGACTACGCCGCGCGTAGGACAGGCATCCTTGCCTGTCAACCTATTCCCACGTCTCCAGCTTGTCGCGCAAGTCCCTCAGGAACGGGACGGCCTCCGCGCCATCCACCACGCGGTGGTCTACCGTGAGCGTGAGGTTCATGGTGGGCGCGGCGATGACCGGCCAGCCGCTCGCCGGCTGACCGGGCTTCCACTCCCGCCCCCGCTCGACCACCGGGCGGAGGGCCAGGGTGCCGACGGCCAAGATCGCGACCTGCGGCGGGCTGATGATCGCGTTGAACGCGTCGATGCCCACCGGGCCGATGTTGCTGACCGTGAACCCGGCGCCCATCTGCAGGCTGGCGCGCAGCTTCCCCCCCCGCGCCAACTCTACCATGTTCTGCGTCTCGGCTGCAATCTCCCAGACCGTCTTTTTGTCCGCCTCGAAGACCGTCGGGAGCAGCACCCCCTGCGGCGTCGCCGTCGCGAACCCGACGTTGACGGGCTTGAGCAGCTTCACACCCTCGGCGTCGATCCACGCGTTCAGGTTCCGGTACGAGGGCAGGAGATCGCCCACCGCCTTGATGATGAGGTCGTTGTAGGTGGGCAACGCACGCTCGCCGGCCCCGGCGCGGTAGCCCTCCCGCGCGTGGACGATGGCATCGGCACGAACCTGAATCACCAGGTCGAAGGTCGGCTTCTCCTGGCGGCTCTGGGACACGCGGGCGCCGATGGCCTGCCGAATGGTCGAGAGCTGCGTCAGCTCGAACTCGGGGTCACGACTGCGACTCCTCACCATGGGCCTACCTCCTGACGAGATGCTCGCCAGTTCACCGTCCCCCCAGGGGTGTCCTTCGTCACGCGAAGCCAGGCAGGTGCCGGTCGCCCGTCGAACGAACTCGCGCCCGTTATCTCTTGACTCGGCCGGCGTGCGAACGCTGCCCGGCCAGAAGGGTGGATGTCCGCGACGATGCTCACCTTCCCCTACCAACACCCGGGCCGCTGGTACAAAGGCGGCGTGCACTGCCACTCGACCCGTTCCGACGGCGGCCTGTCTCCCGGGGAGGTCGCGGAGTTCTACCGCTCGCGAGGGTATGACTTCCTCGCCCTCACCGATCACAGTCGTCTGACCGAGACCGACGAGTTCAGCACCCAGAGGTTCCTCTGCCTCCCGGCGGAGGAGCTGAGCAACCCGCACATGGTCGCCCTGGGCATCCATCGACCGATCCGCGACCAGCTCAGCTTCCAGAGGCAGATCAACGCCGTCCGGCGACAGGGCGGACTGCCCATCCTGGCCCATCCCGCCTGGATGGGCCTTCGCGTGCAGGACATCGCCCGGCGCCGGGGCCTGTTGGGGATCGAGATCTACAACTACATCTGCGAGACGCTGAACGGGAAGGGTCACGCCCTGAACATCTGGGACGAACTCCTCGAGCGCGGCCACCGGCTATGGGGATTCGCCGTAGACGACGCCCACCTCTCGCAGCACCACCCCGGCGGCGACGCCGGCTGGATCATGGTCCGCGCCCCCAAGCTCACCCAGGAGGCGATCGTCCGTTCCATCGCCGACGGCTGCTTCTACTCCTCGACTGGGCCGACCATCAAGGGCATCGAGGTCGCGCACGACGGCCCGGCCATCGACCTCTCCATCCGCTGTTCGCCCTGCCAGACCATCACCTTCATCGGCGCCGCCTACCACGGCCGGCGCTACGCCCACCCCAAGGGCGGCCTCCTCACCAAGGTCACCCATCGCCTCCACCCGGACATGAAGTACTGCCGCGTGGAATGCCGGGCGCCCGACGGCACCGTCGCCTGGACGAACCCGGTGTTCCTCGAGTAACCATCCTTAGCCGGGGCTGCACAGCACGTGCCGCAAGTGCCTCTTGACCGCGAGCACGAGGGGTTGTATATACAACCAATAGACGCATCGGTGTGGCTGCCATGCGCTTCGAAGAGGTCGAGTGCTCATCTGCTGTCGCCGACAAGCTGGCGAGCAAGCATGGGGTCGAGGTGCACGAGGTGGAGGTCGTACTCCTCGGCGAGCCCCACGTTCTTCGAGGGCCAGAGGGGTTGTACTATGCTCTGGGGCGCACGGACGCGGGACGCTACCTATTCGTTGCATTCCGGAAGCTGAGCTTCCAGCGCGCGCAGATCGTCACGGCACGGGACATGGATGCCTCAGAACGACGGACATACCGAAGGCGGTGATCACAGTGCCCAAGAAACGCATTCCGCACTTCGAGACGGACGAGGAGGCGGCGGAGTTCTGGGACACCCACAGCCTGACGGACTACCTTCATGAGCTGGAGCCCGTGGGGAACGTGGAGTTCGGGCGCATCCGCATGAAGCAGGTCTGCCTGCGGCTGCTCCCCGACCAAGTCGAGCACCTGAAGCGCATCGCCGCGAGCAAGGGGATCCGCTACCAGACGCTGATTCGAATGTGGATCACCGAACGCGCCCAGAGGGAGAGGGTTGCTTAGCCAACGCCCGCTGTGTCGTCTCGTCTCGTGTCGTCTATCTCCCGATCAGCGGCAGCTTCACGACCTCCCCGCCGTTCTCCGCCGACATGTCCTCGACGGTATTCTGGGCCAATGTCCCCTCTTCTCTCTCAAGGGACGTATGCCAGCCCGCTTTCCTCCGGCCGGTCTGCCCAGACCGCCTCCTTGATGATGGTCCAGCCTTCCCACTTCCCACCGACCGGCAGCGGATCGGCGGGCTGCTCCCAATCGATGAGCCAAGCCGCAATCCAGCCGCCACGGGCTGCTCCGGCGGCTTGTGCCTCGACGTAGCACCAATCCCCCACCCAGCGCCGGACCCGCACGCGCTCGCCCCGGTGGACCTTGCCAAGCGGCGCACCCAAGGTTGCTGGCTGCTCCCGCAAGAACGCAAGGTCGGTCTCCACCACACCGTCCCGAGCGGCGGTCTGCCCCGCGTCGCAGACGTAACCCCGGAACGGGCACAACTGGGCGGGTCCCAGAGGGATGGACACAACGCGCACCCCGTCGGCCTTCACAGCCAAGGCGGGCCCCGTCGGACCCTGGAGTGCGACCACCCACGAATGCCGCCTTACCGTCACCCGGCTCCGCTCGTCCGCGAACTCGCTGCGCGCTCGGTACACGCAGCCGATCTGGTCTCTGTGGACGAGCACGATGTCCCCGTAGGCGCAACGGCTTCGCGACTGGTCCTTCGGCCCGTAGTCCCAGTCGGTCTGCCAGACCACCTCCACCAAGGCCAGGCGCCGGTCGTCGATCCTTCCCGCCAGTCGCAGGTCCTTGGGGTGGTTGTGACGGAGCAGAGGAACGGTCGGGAACACGTGGACGCAGAACCCTGCGAGGAACGAGCCCGACCTGCCTACTCCCCTGGGTTCCGGCACGAGGTTGCGCGCGCCGATGCCCACCTGAACGTTGCGGGCTTCCCCGGGCGAGTCGTTGAACACCCGGAGGGTGACCGCGAACTTGCCGCGGGCATCGTCGGGCATGCCGGCGAATGCCACGCGGACGCGCGGGTAGTCCTCCCTGGCCAAGCGCAGCGCCTCCTGCGCGGTCTCCGTGGCACGTCTTGCATCCCTCTACGCTCTGCCCGAGATGCGGTTGGCTTGCCGCGCGTAGAAGAGCGCCCCTGCCCCGAGCAAGAACGTGACGAGCGTCGGACAGACCCAGCGCAGGTTCCCGCCCTTGTCCTCAGATGCCACTTGCTCGCCCTCCACCAACGCCTCTGTCCAAGCGGCCCGCGCACGCTCCGACACAGGGCGCCTAGTCCTCGATCAGCGGCAGCTTCACGACCTCCCCGCCGTTCTCCGCCGACAGGTCCATCGCGATGCAGACCTCGTGGGTCTTCACTGCATCCTCGACGTTCACTTCCGACTCCACGTCGTCGAGCACGCAATCGACGAAGTGGTTGATCTCGCCCTCGAACGGGTGGTGCTCCACATCGCCGCTAGCGGGGAGGACGCAGGGGATCTCGGCGAAGCCCTTCTGACCCGGCATCAGGCCTTTCGAGTACAGCAGGTTGTCGCGGATGCACCCCTTAGTGCCCAGGAGGTCCACGTTGAACTGATAGGGCGCCACGATGTCCACCGAAGATGAGATCTTCCCGACGGCGCCCGACGTGTACTTCACCGCCCCCACAATCGTCGCCGGGTACTCGTACCGCTTGTCCCAGCCGCCGGAGAACGCCGCCACCTCAGCGATGTCGCCGCAGAACCACCGGATGGCGTCTACCGCGTGGCAGCCCGCGAACAGGAGCGATGACGCGCCCGAGGCCTTGGTGCGCGCCCATTCCCAGCCTCCGTACCAATCGCTCACCCCGTGCCAGTAGTCGCACTCGCCGTAGAAGATCTCCCCGATCGCACCCGCGTCGAGCAAGGCCTTGGTGTTCATCAGCGATGGGTTCCAGTGCAGCACGAAGCCGACGACCGTCTTCACCTTGGCCTTGCGCACCGCATCCCGCATCGCCCTCAGGTCGTCGAGGTTCAGCCCGATCGCCTTCTCGACGACCATGTGCTTGCCGGCCTGAGCCGTCGCGACCACTTCCTCCGCGTGGAGGTGGGAGGGCGTGGTGATGCTCACCACGTCTACACGCTCATCCTTCAGCAGCTCCTCGAAGTCGGTGTAGATCGCTGCCTCGGGCGCGCCGCCGAGCGTCGCCTTCTCCCGCGCGCTCTCCGCCCTCCGGCTCCCGACTGCCACGACCTCAACGTGCGGGTTCTTCTGGTAAGCCCGGATGTGCTCTGTCGACACCCATCCGGCGCCGAACACCGCCGCGCCAAGCTTCCTGTCCGCCATGGGTCGTCACGCTCCTTCGTCAACGGCGCGCCGGCTTTGCGGTCTCTGGTCAAGCCGTTGCATGGGCCGCGTAGCCGGTCGGTCCTCCGACCGGCGATGTTCGGACGACATTGCCGGTCGGAGGACCGACCGGCCTACGCGACCTGGGAGACCGGCTCACCTCAAACCAGAAACGCCTCTACCTCACCGCATACTGCTGAAAGTGGGGGTTCACGAGCAGGCCCTGGTCGATCCGCTTCGTGACGGCGATGTCCTCGGCCATGGCCCGGGCTTGCGCGAGATCATCCGCCCGCAGCGACAGGACCCACAGCACACCCTTCAGGAGCGATACCACCTTGTCCCCGTGCCCCAGCCGCCCCTGCAGGGCGCTCAGGGCCCCTTGGGCCGAGCCGTCGTTCGGATCGGTCACCAGGACCTCGACCTGGTAGGCGTCGCCCGTGGCTGAGCCGGCGCCTTGCTCCTCCGGCAAACGCACCTCGTAGAGGTGCTTGTTCGGGTTCGCGAAGAGGTTCGTGCGCTCGGCCAGCTCCACTGCCAGGGCCTTCGCCTCGTCGGGCGACTCGACGTTCAGCCCGAGCCGGTAGTAGTCGGCCCGTCGCAGCGACGCAAGCCGCTCCCCGTACCCCATCCTTCGCCGCAGCGAGTTCGCCGCCGTCAGCGCCGTCACATCAGGTATCTTCAGCCGTACCAGCAGTTCGACTTCGATCATCGCTCTTGCCCCGCCGCTATCGTTGACCTTCTTGCCATGCCGTTCTCTGTGTCTTTGTGTCCTTGTGGTCTGCCTTCGCCGTTCACGCCGTCACCAGCGCCCGCACCATCCCCCCGAAGATCCTCAGCCCCGGCCCCGCCTCCGCCATCGCCGCGGCGTTCCCCTCGGCGGCGAGCCGCTTGTCCGACCACGGCCCGCCGATCTCGAAGGGCACTTGCCTCAGGAAGCTCGCCCGCTCCGGGTGAGGCATCACCGCGAGGATGTTGCCCGCGGGGTTGCAGATGCCCGCCGCGTTGAGCAGCGCCCCGTTCGGGTTGACCGACGGATCGTCGGAGACCTCACCGTTCCGGTCGCAGTACTGCACCACCACCTGCCTGCCCTCCACGAGCTTCTCCGCCACTTCCGGATCGGCTGTGGTGAAGCGCCCCTCCCCGTGCGCGATCGGGATGGGGAACACCTCATCCTCTCCGAACTCCGACGTGAACAGGCACCGCTCCGGCGACTGGGCCACCTTCAGGTACACCCACCGGCAGCAGAAGCCGGCGATCCGGTGCTCGGGGTCGTGCCGGTTCGGCGCGAGAGCCATCTCGACGCAGCCCGGCCTCAGCCCCGGCACCAGCCCCGCCTCCACCAGCACCTGCGCGCCGTTGCAGATGCCCAGGCACGGTTTCCCGCGCTCGGTCAGCTCATCGAACAGCCACCGCACGATCGGCTCCTTGGTCGCGATGACCCCCGACCGAATGCGGTCCTGGTAGGAGAACCCGCCGCCGATGATGTACCCATCGTATTCCGCCAGCAGCTCCGCCTCCCGGTTCCAGCGGAACACATCGCAGACCAGCCCTGCGGCCTCCGCCGCCCGCTTGGTCTCCCATTCGCAGTTCGACCCGGGGAATTGCACGAGCGCGACTCTGGGCCTCTGGTCAGACATGCCTCATGAACCTCATGGTTGCGGTTCCAGCCGCGACCGCCGGCGCCGTTCCTGTCCCTCTCCCCTCTCCCCCGTCCCCTCTTCCCGTAGGTCGGGTCGCCAGACCCGACGCACTGCCCCCTCCTTCCCGCTTCAGCCGCCGCCTTCCTCCTGACCTTCCCTTGAGCGCGAAGACGGCCTCCCCGCCTGGGGGAGGCCGTCTCGTGGACCCCAGCACACCGCGCCTCAGGCCCTGTCGCCTCTCGCCGCCTTCAGCCGTCCCTCCACATCATCCCAGTTGACCAGGTGATCCATGAACGTCTTCGTCCAGTCCGGTCGCCTGTTCTGGTACTGGAGGTAGTACGCGTGCTCCCAGACATCGAGCACCAGGATCGGCGTCACGCCCCACTGCGTCAGGTTCTCGTGCTTCTCCGCCTGCAACACCACGAGGGCATCATCCATCCCCCGGTGGGCCAGGATTCCCCAGCCCGATCCCTCCACGGCGTTCGTCGCGGCCAGGAAGAGCCTCCCGAACCTCTCGACACTCCCGAAGTTCTTGTTGACCTGACGGTTCAGCACACCCCTTCCCGGATCGCCTCCGCCGCCCGGCTTCATGTTCGTCCAGAATATCGAGTGCAGAACGTGCCCCGAGCCGTGGAAGGCCAGCTCCTTGCACACCGCCTTCGCGCTGGCGAAGTCGCCGGACTGCAGCATCTGCGCCACCTTGTCCTCCGCCGCATTCAGCCCCTTGACATACGCCGCATGGTGCATGTCGTGGTGCAGCCTCAGCACCTGCTCGCTCAGGTACGGTTCCACCGCGTTGTAGGCGTACGGCAGGTCAGGCAGTACATGTGGCATGCGTGGTTTCTCCTCTCCTTGGGCGCTCGCGACTCCTACCCCCAGCAACTGGGTCGCAACGATCCCGGCTCCCGCCAACCCGAGGAACTCGCGTCGGTCGAGACCCTCCATGTGGTCACCTCGCCTCAGTAGTCGTCGTCCCTCCTCGCCAGTAACACCGCCCCGCCGCCCACCGGTTCCACCCAAGCCCTTGCCGTCTCCCTGCCGTCCCCCGCCGTTCCTGTCCCCCGTCCCCCACGATGCAACATCACCCGGCCCCCGGTGTTTGACGCAGAAGAGGGCGGCACGCTTGTTACAGGGAACGGACGGCCTGTTCTGACCCTATCACCAGCCCAACGGACTCGACGTGACTCTTACCGGCCTGCTTCTTCTCCTACCGTTTGCCCAGCCGCCTCCCGCGAACCCCTCCTGGCCCGCTCTGGAGCGCGCCGAGTGGGCCCCCTTCTCCTATCAGTTCCTATCCGATCGACCCACCGGCGATTACGCCGTCTCCGGGCGGGTTCGTGCCCAGGGCAGCCGCTCCCATGGCAGGCTCGCGCTGGACATCCGCGACGAGAGCGCGTACTACGCTCTCGACCTCGCCCGCGATCAGGTCCGCCTCCTCCGCATCGAGTCCGGCCTTGAGCTTCCGCTCGGCCGGTCCCACTCTCCGGGGCTCATGGGCAGCGGGTGGCACGAGCTGCTCGTCCGCCGAGAGGGTGCCGAGATTCGCGTCTTCCTCGACGGCGAGGAGGCCGCGAGCGCCGCTGACAGCACCTACTCCGGTGGCCGAGTCGCCACCGGCAATGTCTCAGGCTCCGTCGCCTTCCGCGATCTGCTCGTTCAGGACCTCGCTCCCCCCTACTTCGAGGACGACTTCATGCGCAACGAGGAGGAGAAGGGTGGCTGGGAGACGATGGGCGGCCAGTGGCACGTGCAGTCGATCGGCAGCCCCGTGCGGTCGAGCAATGCGTTCAACCTCACGAGCGGCAGAGCCCCGCGCGGCGCCACGGCCCTCTATGGCGACTGGTACTGGCACGACTACGAGGTCGCCGCAAGCTGCCAGCCGCACGGGCCGGGCTGGATCGGCCTCTACGCCCACTATCGCGAGCCCCGGAACCACTACCTTCTCCTCTTCGGTCAGGCCTCACCCCGCACGCCGGGCGAGGCACAGCTCATCCGGGTCAAGGCTGGGAGGCCCGAGGTCCTGAAGAGCACCCCCGTTCCCTACCAGCCTGGCCAGTGGTACCGCCTGGGTCTGCGCGTCGAGGAGGGACAGGTCACCGGCCTAATCGACGGGCACGAGGTGTTGCGGGCGAGTGCGCACGGGCTGCCCGGCGGCAAGGCGGGGCTGTGTGCGCGCGGTCTGGAGGGCGCGACCTTCGACGACTTCCTCGTCCGCCAGAGTCCTACCTTGGCGGTTGACGTGCCCGAGCTCGGCCTGTGGCGTGCCCTCGGCGGCGAGTGGACCGTCGACGCGGGCGACGCCACACCGGTCCTGCGGGCGAAGGCAGCCTCTTCGGCCAGGCTCCTGCTCGGCGAGCGGCTGACGAGCGACGCGGAGATCGCTGCCACCTGCACGCGCCCCGCAGCGGGCGAGGTCGGGCTCGTCGCCGGCTGGCAGGACGAGCAGAACTACTGCCTCCTGACCTGCGGCGGCCAGCCGTTGACCCTCCGCCTGTTGCACATCGCTGATGGGCAGGCGACCACCCTGGGTGAGGCGCCCATCCCCTCGCCCACCGACACCGTTCACCTCTCCCTCGCTCTCCGCGGTGGCCTGCTCGCCGGGCGCGTGGCGGGCGGTCCCGAGCTTCTCTCCTGGCAGGGCTCCTTCCCCAAGGGGCAGGTCGGCCTGTTCGCACGCGACGGCGAGGCGAGCTTCGCCTCGCTGAACGTGCGCCGTCTCCCGCCGCTCCCTGAGGTCGCCCACTTCGAGGGCACCTTCACCCAGGAAGTGAGCATGGCGGACTGGGCCGCTGAGGGCAGTGACTGGACGACGCTGCCCCCCGCCTCGGGCGACCCCGGCCCAACCTACTGGCATCGCAGCCCCGCCTACGGCGACCGGAGGCTCGCGGTGCACCTCGCCAGCCCCCCCACTGGGCCGGTCGTCCTTCTGTTGGCCGCGAGCGCCCCCGGCGCTGCCGACGGCTACCGGTTCACGGTGACACCCGGCGCCCCTAGCTCTGCGGTCCTGCTGCGGGCCGGCGTTCAGGTCGCCGCCGAAGCCCCACCGAGCCTTGCCGCCGGAAGCCTCGAGCGCGTGGCCCTCGCCCGATATGGGCCTTTCATCATCGGCTTCCTCAACGAACGCCCCATCCTCACCTTCCGCGATCCCGATCCGGTCCCGGGCCTCTACTCCGGCTGGACCGCCCCGGCGGGCGTCGCCCAACCCACGGACGCCGTGCTCTACGCCGACAACGTGCGAAGCTACTCCTTCCGCAGCGCACCGGATGAGTGGTGGGTCGGCGCGGGCGAGTGGCGCATCACCAACCGCTGGGACTGCGAGCCGCGTTGGACCTTCTTCATCGGCGGCGGCCAGGGCGTCGCCGCCCTGTGGAACAAGCACGAGTTCGGCCCGGATGTCACCCTCGACTTCTACGGCGCCATTCGCTTCGATTCGACCCACGGCTACGAGTACGGCTATGCAGCCAACATCAACGGCACCATCGTCGCCGACGGGCACGACCTGACCACCGGCTACAGCCTCGTCTTTGGCGGCTGGGACGACAAGTACACGCGCCTGCTGCGTGGGGACCAGGTCGTTGCCGAGTCCACGACGGCCCTCATCCCGCGGGCGAGCACCATCCACCGGCAGTGGTTCAACCTGCGCCTGCAGAAGACGGGCGCACGCATCCGCTGCTGGGTCGACGGCGCCCCCCTCTTCGACTACACCGACCCGAGCCCGCTTGCGGGCACGCGCGCAGCGATCTGGACGCACAACAACTCCATCGCCGTCGCCCGGGTGCGGATTGCCGCGAGCGATATCCGCCCAGGCCCCCTCGACCCGCCGACTCGCCCGCCGCACTGCTGCTACGATGGGGAGGCGGGGACAATCCAGCCCGCACCGACGGGGCCACCATGAAAGCTCTGCGGCACCTGTCGTCTCTCTGGCTTGGGGTATTGCTCGCCGGCGCCGGTGGCATGGCGCTCGCGGCCGACCTCTCCATCACCTCCGCCCCCCCCGGAGCCACCGCCTTTCTGGATGACCGCTACGTCGGCCTCACCCCCGTCACGCTTACCGTCGACGGGGCCGGCTCCCACCTCATCCGACTCGAGAAGCGCGGCTACGCCCCCTGGCGAGGCGCCATCGAGGTGGGCGACCAGCCCGCGAAGGTCGAAGCTCAGCTCACGACCGAAGCTCTCGGCCGGATCAACGTCACGACGAACCCGCCCGGCGCCGACGTCTACGTGGACGGGCTCCCTATCGGGAAAGGCCCCCTCGCCGTCACGGACCTCGAGCTCACCTCGCACACGGTCCAGGCCGTTCGCCCCGGCTACGCCCTCGCCGAGCAGGAGGTCACGCTCACCACGCAGGCTCCTGCCGCCGAGATCGCCCTGACTCTCAGCGCCCGACTTGACGGGTACCTCCTCGCCCGCATCCAGACTCACCCCGCCGACGTCGTCGCCATGACCGACCTCGCCCACGAGTACGCCATCCGCCACCAGTTCGATGAGTGCCTGGCCATGCTCGGCACGGCCTTCGATGCCGTCGCCGACAACGCCGTCACCCTCGACCAGGATGACATCCGCCGCGTCTACCAGGAAGTCGAGCGGCTCCACGACAAGCAGTTCGACTACGCCCCCGACGACGTAGTCACCGCCCTCCGGCCGCGCCTCATCGAGGCCCTGCGGGCGGGCACCGCCCGCCGTCCGGCCAACGGTGAGACGTACGAGACCCTCGGCGATCTGCTCGCCGCCGGAAGCGATACCGCGGGGGCGCTCGCCGCCTACGAGGAGGGCGCGAGGAAGGCCAACCTGCTGCCGGTGCGCATCCGTCTCCTCGGCGAGGCCGGCTCGGCGCGCTATGCCAAGGGCACGGCACTCGAGCAGGCGGCGAAGTGGCCCGAGGCCATCGCTGCCTACGAGGAGCTGGTCGCCGCCTACCCCAAGCTCTGGTGCTCCGAGAACGCCCTCGTCCGCATCTGCTCACTCTACGGCGCCCAGCTCTCGAAGCCCGACAAGGCTTACGAGGCCGCTCGCCTGCTCGTCGAGCGCTTCCCGAACAGCCCCTCCTGCCCCCAGGGGCTCGCCCAGTCGGCAAGCTACCTCGCCCAGGCCAAGCACGACGCGCTCGCCGCCGAGATCGGCGAGGAGATCGCGACCAGCTACCCGTGGTCCACCTACGCCGTCAGCGCGCTCACCCGGTCGGCCACCTACTATGAGCAGACCGCCAGGGACGCGGCCCGCGCCCAGGTGGACTGGCAGAAGGTCATCGAGATCGCCGGTTCCAGCGACCATGGCGCCGAGGCGCGCCAGCACCTGGCCGACCTCCGCCGCGCCGGGGGCGACGCCGCCGGCGCCGACGCGCTCATCGCCGAGATCGTCCGCGACTTCCCTTTCTCGGCGACGGCCCTGCGGCTGGAAACCGACCCCGTCCGGAAGCAGCATGTCGCCGCGGCGCACACGGCCTACCAGGAGGCGGTCAAGCTGCAGAACGAGGGGAAGCCGGCAGAGGCGGTCGCCCGCTGCGACAGCCTCCCCGACGAGGCGCGCGACAACTACTACGCCTGCGCGGCGGCGGAGCTGGCGATCCAGATCACAGCGACCAGCCTCAAGGACCCCGCGAAGGCCGTCGAGCGGCACCTGGCCTTCGTGTCCCGCTGGCCCTCCCACCCCGAGAGCCCCCAGCACCTCTACCAGGCTGGCTACCTCCTCGAGGCGACCATCGACGACACCCCTCGCGCCCTGCAGACTTACCAGCAGTGCGTGGACAGCTACCCCCAGAGCTACTATGCGGCGCAGTGCCTGTACCGTCTGGGGTACGTTCTCATGTACAAAGCGACCTACATCGACTACGCCAAGTCCATGGCAACCTTCCTGAAGCTGGCGCAGATGTACCCGCGCTCCGACTACGCCCGCGTGGCGCGCAAGTACGCCGGCGACTGCCAGATGCAGCTCCGCGACACGCAGAAGGCCCGCGCGATGTTCCTGGAGCTGATGAACGAAGATCCGAACGACTACGCCGCCTACCTTGCCGCCGCCAGTGGCTACCAGTGGGTCCGCATGAGGAAGGACCCCAAGCAGTGACCCACCCTCCCCGCGTCTCCCGCCGCGCCTTCCTCCGCGCCGCCGCCCTCGCCGCCGGCGGCTTGGCGACGGCAGCGACCACTCAGCCGGCTGAGCCCGCCCCGCTTTCCCGGCGCCCTCTCGGTCGCACGGGCTTCCGGGCCTCCATCCTCGCCCTCGGGCTCGGCGCCGCCGGGGACGGTGACGTCGACCACGGCCTCGTCCGCGAGATCACCACCCAAGCCATCGACGCCGGCATCAACTACCTCGACACCGCCCCCAACTACGGTCAGGTGCAGGCGGTCATCGGGTCCATCATCGCGACCAGACGCGCGGACGTCTTCCTGGTGAGCAAGGTCGAGGAGCAGACTCGCGAGGGGGCGTCGCGGCAGATCGAGCAGTCGCGTCGGGACCTGCAGACCGACGTGCTGGATGCCGTCTTCATCCACAACGTGGGCGACTTCGACTTCGGCCACATGATGGGCCCTGACGGCGCCTTCACCGCTCTCCGTCAGGCCCGCGATGCCGGCCACGTGCGCTTCCTCGGCATCTCCGGCCACAGTCGCCCGGCCAGCTTCCTCCCCGTCATCGCGACCGAGGACGTGGACCTCGTGATGATCCCCACCAACTTCGTCGACCGTCACCTCTACCGGTTCGAGGAGCGGGTCCTCCCGGCAGCGCGCGAGCACAGCTGCGGCGCCATCGGGATGAAGGTCCTCGGCGGCGTGGTCGACTGGAACTACCGCCTCATTCACCACGCCCGCCTCGGCGACCCCGAGCACTACGAGAGCGCCGTCCGCTACGCCCTCACCCTCGACGGCCCCTCGACGGTAGCGATGGGCCTGTGCACGCTGGAGGAGCTGCGAATCGCCCTCGACGCCGTCCGCAACTTCCGCCCACTCTCTCCGGGGGAGATGATGGCCCTCGTCACCTCCGGCTCCCACCTCGCCCCCAAGTGGGGTCACCACTACGGTCCACCCGATTGACCCCTCCAATCCGCGTGAATCGGTCGCTCCGCGACCGACACCGCCATCGCCGTTGGTTCTCAGTCCCCGGTCCCCCGTCCCTCCCACGGCTGCACCTCGACGAAGTTCACCGCGATCTCCTGCCCCACCGGTCCCCCAGCCGCCTCCGGCGACACCCAGTCCGAGATGACGACCTCCGCCTCCGTCGCCTTCGCCCGGAACACCCGGAAGTGGTAGTTCATCCACGCCCGATGCTGGTCATCGAAGGGCGGCAGATGGTGAGAGTAGCAGTTCGGGAACACGTGCTGGAAGCTGCGACCCGTGCCACTGGCAGCCCCGCTGCCAGTGCCCCCGTCGCCCCCCTTCACCTCAATCGAGACCGCCAGCTTCTGCTCCCTATCCAGCTCCCTGATCGCCCCCGTGAACGCCCTCAGCGAGTACAGCCTCCCCGGTTCCAGCTTCCGGATCACCTGCGAGACCCGGTTCGGCTTGGCCGCGCTCCGCTTCAGCACCAGGAACGTGTCGCCCTGGCTCGTCGGGGGATACCGACCTTGGAGCCAGCCGTACCCGCTCATGCTCCCCACGGAGACGCTGCCCTCTTCGGCCGCCGCAACCTCCCACCCCGCCAGTCCCTCCTCGAAGTCCGGGTTCCGCAGGTGCGGCAGCACATACGGGTCCTTGGTCAGGCGTTCTGCATGGCCCTCGATTGCGTAGTGCCGGAACAGCCTCGCCGCCCACCGCACCGTCTCTTCATCCGCATAGCTCGATAGGTACGTCATCAACCCGCTCACTCGCCAGAACGCCGGGTCGTTCGCCACCAGGTGGAACTGCTTGTCGAGGTACACCTTGTGATCGACCCCGGGGTTGACATCCAGACTCTCGGGTGGCGCCGAGAAGTACCCGAAGCACACCACCGTCTGCTTGACGGACCCCGGCATCGCCCGCTCCGACTGCACCGCCTGCTCTCTCAGCATCGAGTCGAGGTACCCGTCTGCTTGCGCCTCGGTGCGCTGTTCCGGGAGGTACCGCTCCAGCGCGAACCGGTAGCCTGCGTCCAGCACGGCCTGCAGGAAGGCGCGACTGAGCGGCGCCCCGTACATCGGTCCGCAGTACGGGTAGAAGGTTCGTCCCTTCAGGTCCGGGTCGGCCGCCATCCGCCGGACGGCCTCGGTCCATGCCGGAAGCTGCGGCCGGTCCCCTCCCCAGAACTCGTCCGCGATGACCCCATCGAGCAGCGGGTCCTTCATGCCCGGATTGCCCGTCCAGAATGTCTCCGCCTCGTCCGCCGTCACCTTCGAGCCGTCCGCCAGCCCCGGCACCCCGCACTCGACGATCCACCGCTTTCCCTGCTGCTTCCACTCCTTCACATACGCTCTTTGCTCCTCCGAGCCGTTGCCCACCATCGTGTTCAGATTGGGCAGCACGTGCCGCTTCAGGAACTCCCAGTCGTAGGGCCCGAACTCGCTCACATGCGGATCGGCGCCGCACTTCGCGTAGACCAGCTCCGGGATGGCGCGGACGATGACCCGCCCCCGCCGCGCGCCATCCCGATGTACGTGCATGGTGTACGAGCCCTTCGCCAACCACCTCATCGCCTCGGCCGTCCGCCCGTCGGCGGCCTGGTGCGTGAGCACCGGCGCCAGCCCCGCCGGCCCGGGCAGGATGAGCCGGACGCGCTGCGTGCCCGACAGCTCCGCCGACGATGAGAAGAAGACCCACCCATCCCTCGGGTTCGTGAAAGTGTAATCATGCTCGGCGGCGTCCACGTTGAGCAGCTCGGTCACCAGGTTGTTCAGTACCCTCATCCCCTGCCCGCCCCCTTCCCACGTTGGCTTGCCGGCCCACTGGACTCGCGCGGTGCCTGCGCCTCCGATCTTGCCGCCGGCCGCGTTCACCGCCTGCGCCACGACCTCATACTCGCCCCTGGGCAGCCTGCTGGCACCGAGTCGCGCCTCGGCCGTTCCCCAGGCGGGCAGGTGCTGGATGGTGACCTTGGCCAGCTCCTTCCCTGATCCCACCTGCCGCACGCTCACCACGGCGGCGGCGTCTGGCGCGAGTTCACCCAGTCCCCGGGTATCGACCCGGACGCTCACCTCGCCGAGGTACGGCTGCGCGAAGCACGCCACGGCGAGGGCCTGAGTCAGGTGCGTCGTCCGGAAGTGCCCCCGCACCTCGTCGGCGCTCAACGCGCGGTCGTACACCCGCACCTCGTCGATCGTGCCCTTGAAGTGCGCGTTGTGGGTGAACTGCGGGTCCCCCTCGCTCTTCCCGAGGAAGAGCGCGCCTCCCTGGCCGATCGTCTCCGCACGCGAGGCATGCGTGTCGGCCAGGCTCCCGTCGAGGTAGAGCTTCAGCGTCTTCCCATCGAAGGTGCCAACGACATGGTGCCACGCGCCCACTGTCAGCGCCGCCTGACAGTTGTTGCCGCCACCCGAGATATACCACCAGCACTGGCCATCCACGTAGTACGTGAGCACGAAGCTCTCGTACCCCTTCCCGATGATCCCCGCCTCTCCCGCGCCCGGGACGGCCTCCGGGTACACCCACGCCTCCACGCTGACTGCGCGCTCCGGCGACAGACCCGGGCCTCTCCCGCAGTCGACGAAGTCGTCCACCCCATCGAACCGCAGGGCCCAGCCCTCCCCGAACCGCACGAAGGTCGCCCCGGAAACCGCCCCGTCATTGCCGTGCCCACTCGCATCGCGCAAGCGCGTCCCACTGCCCTCATCGCACGGATAGTGCGCAACGAGCCCCTCCTCCGCGGCCGGCGGCGAGGCATGGCCGCCCAGTGTGGCCACCAGCATCACCACGTGCCCCAACATCGCAGACTCACCCCCAACCTTCGGATCGCAACCACTGACCATTCCACGACACCATCCCGCCCTACCTGCCCGCGAACCTCGGTAGGACCTTGCGCCCGGGGCAGCGAACACCACTGCCGTGTGCTGGAGCCGCGGGCACCCCTGCTCGCAACGCCGATGTCGTTCATCGGGGGAGCGACCGGATGGTCCTCACAGTTTGCCTGACCGCCCTCATCCTTGCCGCATCAGACGCTCTGCCCTCGTCCGCTGACATACCCCCGCCTCGCCCCGTGCCCACCGACATCAAGGTGGGCAGCTACTACTTCCCCGGTCACTTCCATGCCGGCCGCTGGGCGCCCATGAAGACCTATGGCCATCCGACGCCGCTCCTCGGTTACTACCGCGACGGCGCCCCGGGCGTCATGGACTGGCACATCAAGTGGGCCCTCGAGCATGGCATCTCGTACTTCGTCTTCGACTGGTACTACGACCATCGCACCGGCCGTGTCGCCGAGCATGACGCCGCCCTCGACCAGGGCTTCCTCCAGGCGGAGTACCGCCGCCTGATGGAGTTCGCCGTCTTCTGGTGCAACGAGGAAGGGGGCGACCAGCCGCCCTACACCGAGGACCAGCTCCTCACCCTCGCCAAGGTGCTCGGCGCCAGGTACCTCCACCAGCCGAACTACCTGCGCCTCGATGGTCGTCCTGCGCTGTTCATCTCGGAGCCGATGCGCCTGTGGCAGAGCTTCGGCGCGGGCTTCCGTCAGCTCCTCCCCCGGCTCAGTCGGGCCGCGGGCTTGCCCGAGGGGGTCGACCTCTACCTCGTGGGCAAGCAGTCCGACCAGCTCGACAAGCTCGCCCAGATGGGCTTCTCTGCCTGCACCGCCTACAACTACGCCGGGAACCGCCTCACCGACGCGGGCTCGCCCCTGCGCGCTCCCTACGACGAGATGGTCGACGCGTATGAGGCCATGTGGAAGCAGGTGACCTCCGACGGCGCCCTGCCGTACATCGTCCCCGTCGCGCCCGGCTGGGACAGCCGCCCGTGGTACGGCCCGCGCGCCTTCGTCCGCACCGGCTCGACACCGGCCAAGTTCCGCGAGATGTGCGAACGCGCGAAGCGCTACGTGGACCCGAAGCTCAACCTGCTGATTTCCGAGTGCTGGAACGAGTTCGGCGAGGGCTCCTTCATCGAGCCGACCGTGGAGCACGGCTTCGGCGCTTTGGACGCCATCCGTGAGGTCTTCTGCCGGCCGGGCAACTGGCCGCCCAACGTGACTCCTCCCGACGCCGAGAAGGCTGCCTGGTGCTGGCGGCCGTCCGACATCCCGGACGACCCACAACACGCGCCCCCCGCCCGGCAGAGCGGCAACCTGCTGGCCCAGGGCGACATGGAGAGCGGCCAGGGCTGGCTGACCTTCGATCAGGGCCCCGCGCCCTTCGCCGACGAGAAGCCCCACTTGGGCCGTCGGTGCCTGCTCGTCGATCCGACGAAGCAGGCCAAGGCCGCCTTCCCGGCGCCGTTCCCCTTCGGCGAGACCCTCGAGCTCTCGGCCTGGGTGCGCTGCCGCGCGGGCGCATCGGTGCGCGTGACCTCCGCTCTCTTCGGCACGGACGGTCGCTGGCTCGGCACGTACCACGACATCGGCGAGACCAGTTCGACTGACTGGGTCGAGATCAAGCAGACGATCCCCGCCCTCGACCCGGGCATCGGCGCCGTCGATCTCGAGTTCGTCGCCACCGGCGGCCTCTGCTACGCCGACGACGCCTCGATCCGCTTCACGGGCCGACCCGCCGACGCGCCCGCCGTCTTCGCAGACGCCGGAACTTCCCCGGCCGCCTGGCTCGTCTACGACGGCACCGTGCCCGCCATCGACGGTGGCGCGCTCTTCGTCCCCGCGGGGACCGGCATCAAGACGAAGCAGTTCCTCCCCGCCGGCCCGGACATTGTCTATGCCCTGACCGCGTGGATCAAGTGCGATGGCATGGCCACCCTCAAGGCCATGGCCTCGGAGATCGACGAGACCGGCCGCTGGCTCGGCAGCTACTCCGGCGGCACAACGGTCAGCTGGCAGGACTGGGTCAGGATCACCTGCACGGTCGGTTTCCGCCCCGAGTCCAAAGCGAGGCAGTGTGCCCTGGAGTTCGTTGCCCTTGGCGGGAGGGCATGGGTCAGAGACGTGCGCCTCGTCCGCGGCCAACCGCTGCCGCGGCGGTAGCCGAAGGGAACGCCCGCCCGCATGATGAACGTAGCAGCCGCCTCCGTCCCGTTGTCGTAGGAGCGGCTTCAGCCGCGACCGCCGTTGCCGTCAGGACGTTGTAGGAGCGGCTTTAGCCGCGATGGCTAACGTTGGTGTATCGCGGCTGAAGCTGCTCCTACGACGACGTCACAAGGCTGCCACAGGAGACCTCGATGCCGTCCTTCCGCATCCCTCTCCGGGATCCCCAACCCGACTCCGCCCGCTTCATCCGGGCGATGATGGGAAAGGAGACTCCCGACCGTCCGCCGCTCGTCGAGTACATCGTCGATCCGGTGGTCATGAAGCCGATCCTCACCGACATGATCGGCCGCCAGTGGGTCGATCCGCTGCCCGGTGACCGCGACTCGCAGGCGGCCTACTGGGGCAACTTCATCGCCTTCTGGTATCACCTGGGCTATGACTTCGTGCGGCTTGAGATCGCCCTCGGCTTCCCCACCCGCCACGTCATCGGTAGGGACCCCTGCCCCGGCGTCGATCGCGACCGCGCGTGGGTTGACCAGCACCACGGCACCATCGCGACCTGGGAGGACTTCGAGCGCTACCCGTGGCCCAGCATCGAGAGGATGGACCTCTTCCCGATGGAGTACCTCAACTCCCACATGCCCGACGGCCTGGGGCTGATCTCCTGCCACGCGGGCGGCATCTACGAGCACCTCTCCGCCATCTTCTCCTACGAGGGCCTCGCCCTCGCGATCTACGACGCGCCCGACCTCGTGCAAGCCGTCACCGACCGCGTCGGCCAGCTCATGGAGGAGTACTACCGGTGGCTGGTGCAGCTTGACCGTCTCATCGCCGTCTTCCCCGGCGACGACATGGGGTTCCGCACCGGCACCCTCCTCGCTCCCGGCCACCTGCGGAAGTACACGCTGCCCTGGCACCAGCGCTTCGCTGGCATCGCCCATGAGGCCGGCCTGCCCTACTTCCTGCACTCCTGCGGGAACCTGGCCGCCATCATGGACGACCTCATCGACGACATCGGCATCGACGGCAAGCACTCCTACGAAGACGCGATCATGCCCATCACCGAGGCCCAGGCCCGCCATGGCGACCGGATTGCCGTTCTCGGCGGCGTTGACGTCGACAAGCTGGGCCGGGCCACGCCGGAGGAGGTCCGGCGCTACGTCCGCGGCATCGTCGACACGTGCGCGCCGCGCGGCCGCTTCGCCGTCGGCTCCGGGAACTCCATCCCGAGCTACATCCCGGTGACGAACTACCTGACGATGATCGACGAGGCGCTAAACGGCGGGTGACCGGGACAGCACTACCGGCCACGGAGGCGAGGTACCACCCATGACCGACTCGCGCTGCGGGATCAGCCGGAGGCGCTTTCTCAAGACAGCCGCCGTGGGTACGGCAGCCCTGGCCGGCATCGCCACGGGCTCGGCAGCCGAGGGCCCGACGCTCCCTCGCCGCAAGCTGGGGAAGACCGACCTCGAAGTCAGCGTGGTGGGCTACGGGGCGGAGTTCATCGCCGACGAGGGCCTCGTCGAGCACCTTGTCGCCCAGGGCGTCAACCACATCGACACCGCCGCCCTCTACCAGGAGGGGAACTCCGAGCGGCTGCTGGCCCCGGTCCTCGCCAAGCATAGGGATGTCCTCATCGCCACGAAGCTCATGCGCACCATCCCCGTCGATGGGCCGAAGGAGCAGTACCTCGAGTCGTTCAACCAGAGCTGCGAGCGGATGCAGGTGAAGGGCGTTGACATCCTCTATCTGCACGACCGCCGCACACCTGACTCCGTGAACTGCCCCGCCGCCAAGGCCGCCTTCGATGAGCTGAAGGCCGCCGGCCGCGCGAAGCACTTCGGCATGAGCACGCACCTCGGCCAGCCGGAGTGCGTGCAGGCGGGTCTGGACCTCGGCTGGTTCGATGTCATGCTGGTGGCCCACAGCTTCATCTACCCGCAGGCCGTCACCGACGCCCTCCGGGCCGCCGTCGACAAGGGCATCGGCGTCATGACCATCAAGGTCTGCAAAGCCCTCTCGGCGGGCCGCGACTGGTACCCTCGCGCGACCGATGAACAGAAGGCCATCCTCGGCGCGGCAAACCTGTTCCAGGCCAGCATCAAGTGGACGCTGAAGCACACCTTCATCTCTGCTGCCGTCCTGTGCATCTCCAACTACGAGGAAGCGGAGCAAGACCTGGCCGCAGCCCGCGAGGCGCTCTCGGGCAAGGAAGCCAGAGCCCTCGGCGCCTACCGCGAGCTGGCCGCAACCGAGGTCTGCCGCGGCTGCGGCTCGTGCGATGCCGCCTGTCCACGCGGGGTCGCGGTGAGTGATATCCTGCGCTACCGGGTCTACTGCGAGGGGTATGGTCAGGCGCGCGCGGCCAGGGCGCACTACCGCAGCCTGCCGGCCGGGCAGACCGTCGTCGCTTGCGACCGCTGCGGCGCGTGCGAAGCCGCCTGCCCGTACGGGCTGGCGATCACGCGCCAACTCCGCCAAGCGCACCAGCTACTGGCGTGAGCCTGGGGCGGCCCTACCGCGCGAAGATGTCGGCCACAGCGAGGGTGAAGCCAGGCACTACGAGATCGCCCGCGAGGGTTCCCGTCTCATCCACCAGGAAGCTCTCCGCTGATGACCGGTGGACCCGCACGAAGTGCTCCTTCGGGTAGACGACCCATACCAGGCGCGTTCCGGCCCTCAAGTAGCCAGCTACCTTCGCCTCGATCTCGCCCGCACGGTCAGTCGGCGAGACAACCTCGACTGCCAGGTCCGGAGCACCGTCGAAGAACCCTTCAAGGGCGGTCTCCGCCGGTAGCCGCTCCGCCGACACGAAGGCAACATCCGGCGCTCGGACGCAGTCCGGGGCGCGAGAGAGGACGAACCCGGGCTCGGACACGTAGGTCTCCCCCAGCTTGTGCTCCTCGACATAGGCACCGAGCCGGCGGACCACGCGTGAGCTGATGCGGGCGCTCTCTACAGCTCCCGGCGTCATCTCGATCACCTCTCCCGCAACGAGCTCCCGGCAGACACCGTCGTCCGGGAGAAGTGCGAACTCCTCCGCCGTCATCAGGGCCTTCGTTGCGTGAGTCATCGGCTACCCCTCCTCTCCGGTCACGAGTACGTCTTCCCCTTCGGCACCGTTCAGTGGGTCTCCTGCTGCGCGCGCCGGTGCGCCACGAGGTCGTCCACGCTGCCCAGCAGCAGGCCGTGCTCCGCGGCGATCTGCCTCAAGCGCGGCAGGCGGGCGGTGGTGCCGTTGGGGGTCAGGATCTCACAGCCCAACGCGGCCGGGTACAGGTTGCCGAGCCGGCAGAGATCGACGGCTGCCTCCGTGTGGCCGGGACGGGCGAGCACCCCCTCGTCGGAGGCGCGGATCGGGAAGAGGTGGCCGGGACGGGCGAGGTCCCCGGGGCGAGACCCAGGGTCGAGGATGACCTGCACCGTCCGCAGGCGGTCCGGCACGGACACGCCGGTGTGTATACCGTGCCGGGCGTCCACCGACACCGTGAACTGCGTCTGGTTCCGCTCGGTGTTCTCGGCGCACATGAGCGGGATGTCAAGCTCGTCGAGTCGCCAGCCGGCGACGGCCAGGAAGAGAAGCCCGCCATTCGCCCGGCTCACCATGAACGCCATCGTCTCCACGGTCGCCTTCTCCGCAGCCAGCACGAAGTCACCCTCATTCTCGCGGTCGAGGTGATCGACCAAGATCACCACCTCGCCCCGTGCGAGGGCGGCGGCCATGGCCTCCGGCGGCGCCAGGCCCGCGCGTGGTTTGGCTTCGCTCATCAAGCCAGACCCTCCAATACCTTCAACAACGCATGCCATGAATCGGGGTATCCCGCCGTCGCCGGGGCAGGATTACGCGCCCGGTCGGCGAAAGCACCCGCGCACGGCGTCAGGTTCTGCACCGTCTGGGTGAAGGCCTCCCGCCGACCCGCTGGACGAGGCCCGGAGGAGACCGCATCGGTGGTTCGCCAGCGAAGGCGCAACCTGGCTCCGCACAGGCTCGTGGGTGGCGTGACCCTCCTGACGAGCGTGGTGCTCGGACCGCTGGCGCTCGGCGCCGAGTACTTCATCTCTCCCTCGGGGGAGGACTCGGCCTCGGGTGCCCGCGACCAGCCGTGGCGGACGCTCTCACAGGCCAACCGTGCGCTGCAGCCGGGTGATACCCTCACACTGCTTGATGGGCAGCATGCGGGGGTCATTGAGCCCGTGAACACCGGTCGCGAGGGGGCGCCGATCACCTACCGGGCCGACCACCCCGGGCGGGCCGTTGTGACCGGCGGCCAGGCGGGTGATGATCGGGAGACCTGCGTGCGGATGGCCAAGCGTGACTGGATCGTGCTGGCGGGGCTCCGGCTGGAGCCCAGGCGCGGCGGCTGGATGTCCCTCGAGGGCGCGAAGCACTGCCTCATCCGCCAGTGCAGCATGGAGCACGCCACGGGGGTCTACAGCCCCATCGAGTGCCGCGACTGCCACTACAACCGCTACGAGGACCTGGAGTGCGTCGGGGCGATCTACCTGGGCGAAGACGGGCACGTCGCCGGCGACATGTGGAACAACTTCGGCTGCACCCACAACGTCTTCCTCCGGATCCACATCAGCCGGGCGGGACACCGCCCGTTCGGCCTGTGGCACGACTGCCCGCACAACGTGGTCCGGCAGTGCGTGTTCGACTGCCGCTGGGGGCGGAACTTCGAGTTCTTCTCGACGCCGCGGCTCCTGATGGAGGAGTGCGTCATCACCAACGGGTTCGACGGCTCGGGGTCCGCTGACGGACGGGCGAAGCTGTTCGTCATCGACTCCATCTTCCGCCGGAACGTGATCTACCGGAACTACTACGGGCCGCTCGTCATCAACTCGTACCGGTACGAGCAAGAGCAGCCTTGGGGGATGATGCGCTCGCGGCTGTACCACAACACCTGGTACCGCAACCACGAGTACGGATTCGAGATGGTCGACGATGGCGACAAGCCCGAGCCGCACATGGTCGCCGGCAACGTCTTCCAGAACAGCATCTTTGCGTGCAACGACCCCGGAGGTGACGGGCTGGCGCTGCTGCTCACCCCGAGCATCGCGGAGGACAACCTCTTCCGCTACAATCTGCTGTTCGGCGGCCGGCCGGGCAGCAAGACGGTGCGGTACGACTGGCCCTCGCCTGGGGTGAAGCACTGGGAGGGCCTGACCATGACGGCCGAGGAGGCGAACGCGCAGAGGCCCGCCCAGTTCGTGGGCAACCTCGACGCCGAGCCGCAGTTTGTGGACCCGGGCGCCGACGACTACCGCCTGCAGAGAGGCAGCCCGGGCATCGACGCCGGGAAGCCGCTGGCCACCACCCGGGAGAGGGGCTCCGGCACGGAGGTCCTGATCAACGATGCCCGCTGGTTCTACGACGGCTTCGGTATCCCCGGCGAAGAGGGCGACCTGGTCCTCATCGGCAAGCGGCAGGTCAGGGTCGTGCATGCCGACATCGAGAGGAACGTGTTGGTCGTCGATCGGCCGCTGGCCTGGAAGCAAGGGGAGGGCGTAGCACTCCCCTACGTCGGCGGAGCGCCCGACCTCGGGGCGTATGAGTTCGGCGCGGAGAGGGCGCCCTGGTACCGCGCTCCGAAGATCCCCCAGGGGTTGCGGATCGCGACCATGGAGACGGCGACCGAACCAGTCGTCGTCATCGGCTTTGAGCCGCAGAACCTCGAGGAGTGGTTCTACTACTGGAACTTCGCGCGGCAGTATGGCACGAAGGCCGAGATCGACGACACGACCGCGGCCTCCGGTCGGCGGTCCATGCGCGTTTCCGCTACCGGCGAGGGCGCTACGCTGTCGTGCGACATCCGCCCAACCTGGTGGGACATCGACCGATTCCCCATCGTTCGGTTCTCCTACCGCATCCCCCAGGGCGTACCGGTAGGCGTGTGGGTCCATGCGTTCAAGAGCACGGAGACCGGACAGGGCGCCGTCTGCCTCGGAGGTAGCGCCACGCGAGCGGTTGGCGGCTACGTCGACCTGAAGCGGTGCGAGCTTACGGACGACGACGCGTGGCACACGGCGACGGTCGATGTGCGCGCCATCCGCGAGGTCTTCCCCCAGGTGAAGCTCCTGCAGATGCTCCGGTTCGCCACGATCGGCAATGGCCGGCAGGGACAGCAGTACTGGTTTGACGACTTCGCGATCCTGCCCGGGCAGTAGGTTCGGGGGACAGAGGGGGGAGCGCGAGCCCGGGCAGGGCCGCAGCCGGCCCCCCGCACTCGGCGTCCGGTGTGTCGGGTCGGGGACCCGACCTACGGCGCCTTCTCCTCGACCGGCTTCCCGCAGAAAGGACAGAACTTCCAGTCGGGCTGCGGTCCCGGAATGGGCTCTCCGCACTTCGGGCAGAAGTGCCAGCCGGGCTGGAGAGGCGTGTGGTCTCTGGGGCAGGTGGCGGGAGCGGCTGCCGTGGTGGCCTGGCTCACGCCCGCCGGGGCTGCGGGCAGTATGGTGAGTCCGGCGAACCTCCCCTGATCGTCCTTCCGGGCCTCGGCGCGAAGATTCGCGCTGAGGAGGAACCTCGCGAGGACCGAGGCGACCGTCTGGTCGGGAGCTTCACCCGATGGCGTCTGAACGGGCGGCACGGTGTCGGCGACGACGATCTCGATGCCGAGCGCGTCAGCGAGCGACCTGAACGCCTGCCGCAGGTCACGATAGCTCGTAGCGGACACGACGTGCCTCTGTGCGATCTCCGGCGGCAGGAGCTTGCCAACCGCTCGCATCGCGGCCTCGAGCTGGGCGACCCGGATGTCCAGCGCGTCCGGTGCGGACGTCCACCCGGGCTCAGACACGATCGTCAGCCCTGCGAGTCCCTCCCGGCCAACCTCCACCTGCGCATACAGACCCGTCATCGCCAGAATCATCGCGAGAGCGTCCGCCGGGGTTTTCGCGCGCAGGTCACAGGTGATTCTGGTGTCGCGCTTGACACCGTCGCCGAGGACGACTGGCAGGCTGCCGGCCTTGGCCAGAGCGCGAATCACGTGCTGCAGGTCCGCGTCGGTGAAGGCGAGGTCGATCTTCGCGTCGGCGACCTCGGGCGGCAGGAGAGCGCGCAGGTCATCGGTGCTCATGCGTCCGTAGGGGCCCAGCAGGCGACTCTGGAGCAGGCCGTAACGCAGACCGGCAGCACCCCAGTAACCCCCACCGAGGCTGGGTCCGCCACTGAGGCCCCCCCCGCCGGCAAAGGCTCCTCCAGCAAAGGTGTGACCAACAGCAGACCGGCTGATTCTCAGGCCGTGGAAATCGGGACGGGCCTCGCTCTGGCCATGGAGGCCGACCGCGCGCAGGACGGTGTCGAGAGCGCCCAGCACCGGCGTGTCCTTGAAGGAGGCGGTCACGCTGCTATCAGCGTGGACGTCGGGGTCGAGCGCGAAGGGGAGGCCCAGCTTCTCCGAAAACACCCTGAGCACGTTCAGTAAGCTGGCGTTCATGAGCTCGTAGGTGATGGTCGCCTCGGTCGCGTCGGGCGCCGGGCGGGAGGTCAAGATCAGGCCGGGCTCCGCCCGCCCGACGGGCTCGCCGCCCTTCCACCCCGGGAAGACCATGTGCCATACGCCGGGGCCCTGCAGAACGGGCTTCTCGTCGGGTTCGGTGGCTAGCGTGGAAGCGGACGGGCGCTCGGCGGTGCTGCTCCGGGGTTGGCCAGGGGAGCCGCCCTTCGCCCGGGGCACGATGCGCAGCGTCTGTTCACCCGCCCGGTCATCCGTCTTGCGGAACACGAACACGGCAAAGTCCAGCCCCCGCGCGTCCGCGGTGATGACGAGCTGGCGGAGCACGTCCTGCGCGGTGATGGCCGGCACTGGGGAGAAGGGCACCGCGACCGTGCCGTCGGCCACAGACGCCGGGACAGACGGATCGAGGGTGATGTCCACTCCGCTCTCCTTCAGGCTGGCCACGAAGCTCCTCAGCGTGCCCTTGATGACGCGCCCATTGTCGGCCGGCTGCACGCCCTCGTAGATGACGGGGCGCCCCGCCAACTCCGGCGGGAGCAGCACACCGTCCCACGGCTGCCAGCCGGCGGCGACCGGTGGCTCGACGGCGGGTGGTCGGAAGCCAGCCTCCCAGGGCTCCACCCTCCTGCCGGTGACGACGAGCAGATCCCCCTGCCAGTGCCAGGCCACCCCAATGGCGTCCAGCACCGACCCCACGGTGTGGGTCTGGGTGCCGTCGATGCTCACCGCCCAGCCCCTCAGCCAGTCCTCCCCGGGCCATACGATGGGCACGTTGGCGGCCTGAGACAACAGAATCAGGACCTCGACGGCGGTGCCGTTGGCGACCAGCGTGACCGGCGTATCAGACGGGTCGGTGTCAGACCGGGCTGCCTGCGGGAAGGTCAGCGTGAGCGCAACCCCCGCCACCACTAGGCGTGCCAGAATGCTCACTGTTGTCGTTCGGTTCATCAGGGTTCTCCTCCTCATTCGCACTCGGGGCCGGCGTCTCTACGCTGGCTGGTACACCACCCATCGGGTGACAGGCAATCGACACGTGCTCGATGGTCCTGTCCGCGCCGACGGTGCGCGTGACGAACACCTGCGACACCGGCTCCCCGTCGGCTCCCCCCATCGACCCGATCCAGGTCGCTCGGCCAGGCTCCGGCGCCCATACGCTGAGTGCCGGGACTGGGCCCGGGCTGGTGACGACGACGACTGCTGACGAGCCGGGTTCCTGTGCCGCCGGCCCGGGCGTCGGAATCAGCGGCCGAGCGCGGTGGCGCTTCGGGCCGGTCGTCCGCAGGGGACGGCGCGCGTGGGCCACGGTGCCGCTTCGTACTGGCGCCGACTGGACCCGCGCCGGCGCAGGGCTCAACTGCGTGTGATCGAGGGGGCGAACGGTGACGGGTCCCGGCGACCCTGCAAGCGCCTGAGCCACCAGGGCGGACCCCGGCGCCGACCCAAACCACAGGAACACGGCAAGGCAGCAGGCGGCTACTGCCACCACGACGACTGCAGCGTACCCGAGCACGCGCAGCGGAAGCCGCGACGGCGGCCCCTGCAGGGCCGCGTGGAGGCGCTGGAGCGCATCAGGACGGGGCTCCGGCCTCGGCAGTGCGGCCAGGGAGTCGGACAGCTCCCGCAGAGCCTCCCACTCGGCCCGACAGGGGCTGCACTCGGCGAGGTGCTCGCGCACCTCGCCGGCCTCCGGGGGAGGCAAACGGCCGTCGAGCAGAAGGCTCAGGTGTTCCGACGCACGGCGGCAAGAGGAGTCTGTCATGGTTCTACCTGCTCCTGGCGGATCCGGGCGAACTGGCTCCGGAGCTTCGTTCGCGCCCGGTGGAGGCGGACGCCGACCGAGTTCGGCGAACAGCAGAGAATCTGCGCGATCTCTTCGTATGTGTGGCCCTGCACGTCCTTGAGGACGACCAGGGCGCGCTCGACGGGTCTGAGGCCCGCCAGGGCCTCGGCGGCGGCGTCCTGGGCGAGCGTTGGCCGGTCATCCGGTACGGGCCGATCGCCGGCCTCGATCGGCTCGGCGCGGCGGTACTTCGCCCGGCGCTGGTGGGAGATGCAGGAGTTGACTGCGATGCGCATGACCCAGGCCTTGACGGCGCAGTCTCCCCGGAACGACCGAAGCGACCGGTGAACTCGGATGAACACTTCCTGCACCACATCGTCGGCCGCATCCCCATCGGCGAGCAAGTGATAGGCCACCGCGTGGACCGCTCGATGATGGCGGCGGAAGAGTTCGTCGAAGGCAGCACTGCTGCCTGAGCGGGCGAGCTCGACCAACCTGGCATCGTCGGCGACCCGCATTACGCTCCGCGACAAAGCCCTGTCGAACGTGCCGGCTACCACGGGCCTGTTCGCCCTCCCTCGTACGTAGGGACGCATGGGGCGGGGAGGATGTTAACGGCAGCTGCCAGGAGTCAGAATGCACGGCAAAGGCGGACGGCGAGGCCAGCTCGAAGCCGCCGCTCCCGGGAACGGTGGAGAGGACTTCGGCGCGAAGGCCAGCGAACCTGCCGCAATGGCAGGGGACAGGGGACAGCGGTCAGGGGATAGGGACGGCAACGGCGTGTCATGTGCCCCGTGTCATGTATCGCGGCTGACGGCGGGGCTCGGTGGGGGGTGAGCGGCGGCCTTCTGCGCGACGACGACGAGGGAGACGCCGATGGGGAGGTTGAGGCGGCGGAGCAGGGCGTTCTCCAGGTCCATGAGCCGCACGAGGAGGCGGTTGAGGAAGGCCGGGACGCGGATGATGCCCGTCTCAGGCGGGCCGCCCCGACGGCGATGGACGAGCCGTTGGAGGGCCCTGAGGACGACGGCGATCGGGAAGAGGAAGAAGAGACCGAAGGACATCCTCTCGACGGTCAGTCCCGCGTCGGCGATGATCCGTCGCACTCGGGATGGGTGGTATCGGCGGTGGTGGCCGAGGGCCTCATCGTGGGTGCTCCAGAGGTAGGCGAGGGCCGGGAGGGTGATGACGGCGATGCCTCCCGGCTTGAGGACGCGGGCGGCCTCGCGCAGGGCTTGTTCGTCATCGGGCACGTGCTCCAGAACGTCGCAGAGCATGACCGCATCGAAGGCCTGGGCGGCGATGGGCAGGTGCTGCAGGTCGGCGTGGAGGAGACCGCCCAGGCCGCGGTCTCGGGTGATGGCGATCGCCGAGGCGGCGAAGTCGATCCCCACGGCCCGGCCTCGTGCCGATAGCTCGGCGAGCAGAGCCCCTGCACCACACCCCGCGTCGAGTAGTCTTGGATTCTCGAGGTGCGCGTCATCGAGGAGGGCCAGGGCCACGCGGCGGCGCGCGATGAACCACCAGTAGTGGTCCTCGAGCTCCCGCATCTCGGCGAGGTGGGTGTCAAGCATTGGCGGGCCCCGCGGGCAAAACCAGGGACGGCGGGGTTGTTGAGAAAGCCCCCAACACCGGGGACAGACACCATTTGGGCGATGAGGCTGCCGGAATGGTGTCTGTCCCCAACGACAAGGCGGGCTTTCTCAACAACCCCGCCGTCCCTGGTTTTGCCCAATCCCACTCGAACAAGTGTTTGCAATGCCTCACGGTTTGTGCTATGCTACGTTCGGCGCTCGTGACGAGAGCGAGGTGTTCGAACATGCCAGACGAGGCGCTCACCCCGCGTCGGCGACAGATCCTCAAGTTCATCCAGAAGGCGACAGCCAAGAAGGGCTACCCGCCGACCGTGCGCGAGATCGGCAAGGGGGTCGGGTTGAGCTCGAGCTCGTCGGTTCAGTTCCACCTGCGCGCGCTGGCGGAGGCAGGTCACCTCCACCGGGACGGGTCACTCACCCGCGCGCTACGGGTCCAGGACACCGAGCCGGCCCTCCAGCGCGGGACCGCCGTCGCGCCAAGCGAGATCAGGGAGGCCACGCCGCAGATTCGCTGGCTGCCCATCCTGGGCCAGGTCGCGGCCGGCCAGCCGATCTTCGCGGACGAGCAACTGGAGGACCTGATGCCCCTGCCCGCGCGGCTGGCCCCGAACGGCGAGGCGTTCATGCTGCGCGTCGAAGGGGACAGCATGATCGACGCGGGCATCCACGACGGTGACTACGTCCTCGTCTCGCGCACGAGCACTGCAGATGAGGGCGACATCGTCGTGGCCCTACTCGACGATGAGGCCACCGTCAAGAGCTTCCACCGTCACGGCGACGGCTTCGAACTCCGCCCGGCCAACCTGTCCATGGCACCCATCTACGCCGACGAGGTGCGCATCCTGGGCCGGGTCAAGGGCATCCTGCGCACGTGGAGCTAGATGGGAATCCGCGTTCTCGAATCTTGTGTCCCGCCTTCAGGAGGGGCCGAATACGAGGCGCGGCGTGTGCGCCGAGTATCCGGCCCGCCCGGCTGTTGAACGGATCGGGCCGGATAGCCCCTCTGGGGCTATTCGGCCCCTCCAGATGGCAACGGCTCACGACGACCGAGAATCGCGGATTCCCATCTAGCCGGCCGGCGGCACTCGCCGGATGACCAGTAGCGTCGCGTCATCGGTCGGACGGCGGGCGGCGTGCGCACGGGAGGCGTCGAGCACGCGCCCGGCCACCTCGTCGGCGCTCGCGCCTCGAGCGGCCTCGGCCGCGCGGGTGACGCCCTCGGTATCGAAGGCTCGCCAGTCCCGGTCCATCGCCTCGGTCACCCCATCGGTGCAGCAGACCAGGACGTCCCCCACCTCCAGCGTGATCTCGCGTTCGTCGTAGGCGGGAGCGGCCGTGACGCCCAGGACGATGTTACCCGTGTAGAGGACGACCGGCTCCCCGTCAGCCGGTCCCCTCACCAGCACCGGCGGCGTGTGGCCGCAATTGGCGTAGGCCAGGCGACCGGAGGCGGCGTCGAGCGCGCCGCAGAAGAGCCCCACGAAGCTGCGAGGCGGGAGGGCGTCGACCAGGGCCGCGTTCAGCCGAGTGCCGATCTCCCCGGGTGAGAGACCATCGCTGATGGCCTGCCGGAGATGGCTGCGGAGGAGGGAGAGGTGGAGGACGGCCGCCACGCTCTTTCCCGCGACGTCGGCGAGGACGATCACGAGCCGGCCATCGGGGGCGATGAAGGCGTCGTAGTAGTCGCCGCCCACCAGGCTGGCTGAGGCGAAACGCAGGGCGAGCTCGTAGCCCGACACCTCGGGTAGCTTCGCGGGGAGGAGCTCTCGTTGAACGCTGCGGGCCATGCGCATCTCCCAGTCCATGCGCTCCCGCGTACGCCGCTCGGCCTCGCGGGCTCGCGCGAGCCAGCCGGTCACGACGCCGACGGTAACGAGGATGGCCGCGCGGGTGGTGATCTCCAGGCGCAAGGCCCAGTCGGTGATGCTGGTGCCCGGGTGCGAGGTGAGCGTGAACCAGATGACACAGCCGGTGGCGCAGAGGGCGGTGAGCACTCCGCCCTCGCGATGGAACCAGACCGCCCCGACCGCAACGATCAGGTAGTAGATGTCCAACCACTCGGGCCTGTCTACGTCCCGGATGATCAGGGAGACCATGACCAGGTCCACCAGGAGGGCGATGGCGCGCTGGAAGGCGATGCGCCGGGCCATCAGGAAGCCCCATAGGGGCCGGGCCGAGATCGACTCCTTCCGGCGGCGGGTCAGCCATCGGCGTGAGGCCAGGTAGCCCAGCATCAGAGCCAGTGTGTAGAGAGCAGCGACCACGACGGCGGTCCAGGTTGAGGCACGGACCGCGTAGTTGGGGTCGGGAACGAGGCGGACGGCGAAGGCGATTATGACGGCGGAGCGGAATAGGGCAACGATGATGTCGGAATCCTCGGAGGGTTCCGTGCGGTACTCGCGCGTGGGATGGTATCGCGTCGAGTGACGCATGAGGGCGGCGGTTGGCAGGCGCGACGGATAATGGCAGGACGCGATCGGCGATCGCGCTAGCGAGGTTCGCGCTGAGGGACCAGGCGTCCTCTTCGAGGGTCAGGGGGAAGGAGGCGGCGAGGAGTGATCGGTGAGGACAGTCGGCCGGACGAGCAGGGCTGGGAGGACGACGCGACCGACGTTCACCGCCGGGAGGAGATGGTGCGGACGCAGATCGAGCGGCGTGGCGTCCGAGACCCGCGGGTGCTGGCGGCGATGCGGGCCGTGCCGCGCCACCTGTTCGTGCCGCCGCGCCTGCGGGACGAGGCCTACTCGGATCAGGCACTGTCCATCGGGCATGGACAGACGATATCGCAGCCGTACATCGTGGCCGCGATGCTGAGCCTGCTGGAGCTGAAGGGCGAGGAGACGGCGCTCGACGTCGGGGCCGGCTCGGGCTACCAGACGGCGCTGCTGAGCCGCTTGGCCAGTGAGGTAGTGGCCATCGAGCGCATCCCCGAGCTGGCGGAGGCGGCACGGGAACGGCTGCAGCGGCTTGGGTACGACAACGTGCGCATCCTGGTTGGGGACGGCACGGGGGGCTTCCCGGATGAGGCCCCGTTCGATGCGATCGTGGTGGGGGCGGGGTCGCCGGAGGTGCCGCGGCCGCTGATCGCGCAGCTCGCCGAGGGCGGGCGGCTGGCCATCCCGGTCGGCGACCGGTCGCTTCAGCGGATGTGCCTGGTGCGGAAGGAGGGCAGCCGGGTCAGGATCGAGGACGGGATGGGGTGCGTGTTCGTGCCGCTGATCGGGGAGCATGGGTGGAACTAGAGGCAGAGGCGAGTGGTGAGGGGCGGACGCTATGAATGGTGCCCCTACACGGTTGGGGGCGGTGAACCGCGCCCCTACACGAGCGGAGAGGCGGTCTCGGATGCATAGGCTTGGGTTCCGGACAGCCGGGTTCCACGAGTGGCCCATCGGTCAGGCGGTCTCGGAGCTGGGGCGGCTTGGGTATGACGGGGTCGAGATATGCCTCGAGCATGCCGACTGCCGGCCGGAGGAACTCACCCCGGACGACGCCGAGGGACTGGCGCGGCTGTGCTTCGACGCGGGCCTGGAGGTGGCGAGCGTCAGCTACCACGCCGACACGGAGCCGCAGGACGTGCGACGGGAGAACACCATCCGTGCCGTCGAGCTGGTGCGACCGTTCGGGGCGAAGGTGCTCATCATCAACGGACGGCGGTGCGAGGCAGGGCGCGAGGCGGAGGCTCTGGCGGACCTGGAGCGCCTGCTCGATGCCCTGCTGCCGCGAGCGGAGGCGCTGGGGGTGCGGGTCGCCGTCGAGCCTGAGCCCGGGCTCGCCGTTGGGAGCTCCGAGGAGATGAAGCGGCTGATCGACCGAGTCGGCTCCCCCTGGCTCGGAGCGAACCTCGATGTGGGGCACGCGTTCCTGACGGATGCGGATGTGTGCGAGAGCGTCCGGGCCCTGGGGCTGGGGATCTTCCACACACACATCGAAGGGATGCCGGCGGGGCAGCACAGACATCTTCTCCCGGGCGAGGGGGACCTCGACCTCGGCGCCGTCGTTCGGGCGATCGAGGGGATCGGCTACGAAGGCTACCTGACGGTCGACCTGTTCGCGATCGCCCAGGATCCCCTGGGGTGGGCGGAGAGGGCGCTCGCGGCGATGAGAGCGATCGTAGCCCGGGAAAGGGGACTCTGATGAGCCGGTTCATGTTCGCAGTGGGCATTCTGGTTCTGGGGGTACACGCGATGGGCGCGGATTGGGCGCTGGGCACGGCGTCGAGCATGGTGAAGGTCCCGCAGACAGGCGCGGTGGCGCCGGTTGGGGCGGAGGGGATTGCCCTGTCGCTGGCCGGCAACGAGCGGGAGGCGGTGCAGCTCGTGGTGTCGGCGGGAGACGAGGCGCTGAAGGAGGTGCGGGTGGAGGCGAGCCCACTCGCGGGGGAGCGAGGAGCGCAGATTCCGGCGAGCCGCATCACGCTCAACCTGGTGGGATACGTACACCTTCCGGCTTGCGATCGGTGGGACCCGGACCCTCTGCCCCCCTATCGCCCGTTCGGTGTGGAGGCCGGGAAGAGCCAACCGGTGTGGGTGACCGTATCCGTGCCCGAGGGGCAGGCCAAGGGCGCCTACCGGGGCGAGCTGACGGTGACGCCGAAGGGGGGGACGCCGAGGAAGGCGCCCCTCAGCGTCCATGTCTACGGCTTCTCGCTGCCGAAAGCGCCGTTTGGGCGGACGGCCTTCGGGATCTGGCCCGAGGGCATTGCCCAGCAGCACCACGTGAAGCCCGGGAGCGCCGAGGCGGAGGAGCTCTACCGCAAGTACTACGAGTTCCTGCTCGACCACTTGATCTCGTCCTACTCCATCCCGGGGGACATCAAGTCGCCGGAGGCGAAGCGGTACTTCGAGGATCCGCGCATGACCGGCTACGTCATCCCCTACACGGATGACGAGGCGAAGCTGAAGGAGACGACGGACCACCTGCGACAGAACGGATGGCTGGCGAAGGGGTACTTCTACCCGTTGGATGAGCCGGTCACCAAGGAGCAGTACGACCAGGCGGATGCGCTGTGGTCGCGCATCAAGCGCGTGGCCCCGGACGCGAAGATCGTGGCGCCCTTCTACCGCGGGCCGGACTTCGCGCCCGACCGAACCATCTTCGACATCGCCGCGGAGCACCTGAACATCTGGTGCCCGAACACGGGGTACTTCAACAGCTCCGACGTGCAGGCAGCGATGTACCAGCGGCTGAAGGCAAAGGGCGATGAGCTGTGGTGGTACGTGTGCTGCGGGCCGGGGGAGCCGTTCGCGAACTTCTTCGTTCAGGAAGACGCGATCGACCACCGGGTGCTCATGTGGCAGCAGAAGCTGTACGGCATCACCGGGCTGCTCTACTGGAGCACGACGTACTGGAACCCCCAGGCGGGCACGGCAGACCCGTGGGTGGACATGGCGACCGTGAAGGACATCAACCCGAACATCTACGGGGACGGGTCACTCATCTACCCCGGCGCGAAGGTGGGGGTCGATGGCCCGGTAAGCTCGATGCGGCTGGAGCTGATCCGGGACGGCATCGAGGACTACCAGTACCTCTGCCTCTTGCAGCGGTGCGCCGGCCTGACCGAGGCCAAAGCCGCCGCCGGCAAGGTGGCGAAGAGCCTCACGGACTACGTGAAGGACCCGGCGGAGCTGCTGCGCGTGCGAGATGAGGTGGCGACACGGATCGAGGCATCGCAGCCCTAGTCACCGCAAGCGAGGTGGCACGATGACTGAGGCCGGCCGGTATGACGCTCATACCCACACGACGTTCTCCGACGGGCGCAACTCGGTGATGGAAAACGCGCGAGCGGCTGAAGCCGTGGGCCTGGAAGCGGTGGTGATAACGGATCACATCCTGGGGCCGGTGGAGTGGCTGGACCACATGCTGAGCGAGGTGGAGGCGGCGGACAGAGCGTGCAAGGTGAAGGTGCTCGCGGGAGCTGAGGGGACGATCCTGAACCGGGACGGCGAGGTGAGCGTGTCGGCGGAGGTCGCGGAGCGGCTGGACCTCGTGTTGGTGGACTTGGGAGGGCAGACGCAAGGCATCGGGCGGGAGCCGCCGGCAGATGCAACCCGCCTGATGGACAACGTGACGGCGGCCATCATGAACGCCTGCCACGACCCGGTGGTCGATGCGATCGCGCACCCGCTGAACCTGGGCCGCTTCCCGGCAGTGCTGTCGCCGGTGGACTTCGGGGCTAGGCCGCTCATCAAGATGGCGACCGCGCTTGCGGAGACGCACACGGCGTTCGAGATCATGAACCAACTGCCGTGGTGGTACCCCGAGCATTCGATCGAGCGGATTACGGCCGAGTACGCGGATGTCCTGCGGGTCTTCAAGAGGTATGGCGTCGAGTTCCTGCTCGGAAGCGACGCACACTCGTGTGGCGCGGTGGGGAACTTCCGCTGGTGCTACCGCGTGATGGAGCTTGCGGGCATTGGGCCGGAGCACCTGGTCGACGTGGCGCTGGCGGGAGAGAGGAGAAAGGCATAGTGATGAATGATGAGTGATGGATGATGAATGACGGCAGCGGCAGATGGCCTGAAGGGCATGGGTCATCGGCGGGCGGGGGTCGTGCACGATGTGCCCCCATTCATCATTCATCATTCCGCATTCATCGTTTCCACGATGCTCAATCCCAGTAGCCCACCATCTTGGCTGCGAGCGGCGTCCCTGCGGTGGGTGGACGCGTCGCAGGAGTATCACGGGTTGGCCGCGGCCCGCGGGGTGCGGGAGGGCGGCGGGCGGCCGCGAGTGCCGGAGTGGTCGCAGGCGTGGTCGGATGTGGTGCACTCGCAGCGCACGCTGCAGGGGTTGCGGGAGGCGGGCATCACGGCGATCACCATTCACTTCGACCACGGCTTCGGGCTGAGGGCGCAGGCGCGGGAGATCGAGCACGCGACCGAGTTCGCCACGCTTTGCCACGCCTACGAGCTGCGAGTGTTCGCGTACATCGAGGCGGGCGCGCTCTTCCACGAGACGCTGCTGGGAGAGCACCCCGGCCTAGCGGCGTGGGCGCAGCGCGATGCGGGAGGCCAGGTGATCGCGGTTGGGCCGGGGGTGCCCGCCTGGCGGCCGTGCTACGTGAGCAGCGGCTTCCTGGGGCTGCTCAAGGAGAGCATGACCGTCGCGTGCGAGGGCCTCGATGCCGACGGGGTCTACCTCGCCAACGTCGGCCCTCATCTCTGCCACTGCGAGCGGTGCCAGCACACATTCCGACGGCTGCTGGGGTCGCGCCATCCCGATCCGCGGCGCACGCTCGGCCTGCCGACGTTGGAGCACGTGCGGCTGCCGGAGGCCGCAGCGCCGGGCGATCCGCTGGCCGTCGAGGCGGCGTACTTCCGCGTCTACGCGCTGCGCAGCGCGCTCGCCGAGGCGCGGATACACCTGCGGTCGGTCAGCGCGCACGTGGCCCTGTGGGCGAGGCCGAGAGTGTCGTCGCAGGCAGGAATGCCTGCGCCACGGGATGCGGGAAGGGTGTCGGCTGACGGCTCGGCGATGGGCAGCGCGGCGCTGTGGGAGCTGAGCGCGCCGGCGGATATCCTGACGTGCGATGCCCCCGCAGGCTGCGGCGACGGCGGGGCGGACACCCAACCCTTCGTCCACGCGTTCCTGGCCGGCAATGCAACGCGTACCCTCATCTGCCTTCTCTCGGCCGGGCACGGCGGGAGGCGGCCGCCGGCGTCCTCGGGTGACGTCTGCGCGCGGAGCCAGGCTGCCCTGGCGTTCGGGGGGCATGTGCTAGCCTGGGAGGGGGCTCTGCGCGGGGCGGATCTGCCGGAGAGCGCGCAGCCGGCGTCTTTGTCAGGGTCCGAGGCGCTGGAGGCCTGGCAGCACTGCGTGGGCTTCGCGGCACGACACGAGCACTACTTCCACGGGGCGCGGTCGATGGCGGAGGTGGCGGTCGCCTTCAGCGCAACGGACATCGCGGCCACGCCGGATGAGCTGCAGTCGGCACGGAGCGCGGAACGGGCGCTGCTCGAGGCCTCCATCCCCTTCGACCTGCTGCCGATCGAGAGCGTGGGGTCCAGCGACCATCGCGTGGTCGTGCTGGCTGGTCAGCGTCGGGTGACGGACGAGGAGGCGGCGGCCCTCGTCGCCGCGGCGAGGGCGGGGCGGGCACTGGTGCTGGTGGGCGAGGCCGGGACGCAGGACGGCTTCGGCCGGCAGAGACGGCAGGGGGCGCTCGCCGCGGTGCTTCCGCTGCCGCCCGTGCGGCAGGTGCGGTGGGGCAGCGAGGGGCCGGGGCCCGAGGCGGTTGGACGGACGGTGAGGGAGCTCCTCCACCCGAACCCCGTCGTGGAGGTCGTTCATCCACAAGGCCCCCGGCCCGGGGTCGTGGTCCACCCGTTCCGGCTGCCCACCGGGCAGGCAGCCTTCCACCTGCTGAACGTGAGCGGCGCGCCGGTCGAAGGGCTTCGGCTGCGCATCCGGGGCGACCTGGCCCCCACGAGACACATCGCGTGGCACGCTCCCGAGGCGAGCGATCGAATGCTCGGCTGTGCCACCGAGGGCGAGCTGATCGTCACGGCCCTCCCCGCGTTGAGAGGGTATGCTCTGGTGGTGACATCGTGAGCGCAGTGAGGCCGACCGGCGGGCGCCATGAATGGCGCCCCTACACATATCGGGCGCGGTGAACCGCGCCCCTACGGGAGCTGGCAGATCCGGAGATCAGCTGGCACGACGAGGGGCTCCCAGACGAGTGCGATGGCGGAGGTTGTGTTCGACCACCCGAAGGGACGACGCGCCGGCCTGGTGGTCAGGTGGCTGGTGCGCCTCGGCGTCCTGGCTGCGGTTGCCTGTGGCGTTTGGTGGGTCGTGTCGCGCGGGGTCGCGAGGCAGTGCTTCGTGGCGGGCATGAGGGAGCTGGCGAGCGATCCCGCGAAGGCTTCCCAGCACCTGCGGATCGCGGCGGGCCTGCAGCCGAGCAACGGTCAGTACCAGGCGGCGTTGGGGAGGGCGTTGCTCGAGGGGCAGGACTACGTTGGGGCGGCGCGTCACTTGGGTGAGGCCGCGCCGCGGCGGCCGGACGACTACGGGCTGTGGTACGATCTCGGGCAGGCCTGTCTGCAGGCCTCCCGGCCCGAGGGGGCCAGGCGGGCCTTCGAGCAGGCGCTGAGGCTGCGACCGGATTCGCTGGAGGCGCTCTCAAGCCTGGCGGAGGCAGCGGCGAAGTCCAGCGACTGGAGGACGGCCGCCACTGCGCTGAGGCAACTCCACGAGCAGAATCCGGACAACCTGGCGGCAGCAGCCGAGCTGGCGAGAGCCCTTGCGAAGGACGCGCAGTACGACGAGGCGCTGAGGGTGTGCCAGGAGGCGGAGCAGCGGGCACTCAAGGCGGCGGGCCCGCGAGACGAAGCCGGCGACCAGGTCCTGGCCAAGCTGGTCAGTGCGCAGGCGGACGCCTATCGCGGGAAACGCCAGTGGGGGGATGCCCTCCGCTCCACCCTCGCGCTTCTGCCACTGCTGAAGGGAACCGCGGACATCCCCCTGTGGCTGCAGGTGATACCGGAGGACCTTGTCCGGGGGGTGGTGGTGTTCCCGGGTAAGGCCCGGGGCGTGGTGTTCTCGCCGGCGGGCGACCGGCTTGTGTTCTACTGGATCGGGAGCAACGAAGGATCGGGGCTGTTCGTGTTGGACAGCCTGAGCGCGCGGCCCCGGAAGGTGGTCGGGACGGAAGAGCCGGTCGAGGCCGGCGGGCCCGCCTGGTCGCCGGACGGCAAGTGGATCTGCTATGCGGACGCGGCCACGCTGTACCTGGTTCACCCGGACGGGACGGGGAAGCGGCGGCTGGTGCGGAACACGCTCCAGTGGGCGCAACTGCTGAAGGTCAAGACACCTCAGGTCACGTTCGAGGGTCTCAAAAGCACCGAGAGCGCGTTCCCAGTGCAGGGGCCGCCGACGTGGTCGCCCGACGGGAAGCGCATCGCGTACCGGGCGTCGAGCCGGCGGGCGGGGAGCGTGACGTGCGTGGTGAGCGTGGCTACGGGGCAGGCGCACAGTGTTCACTCCCCGAGCGGATCGAGACTGAACTGCGAGGGCGAGTATCCCCCGGCATGGTCCCTTGACGGGCGGCTGGTGTGCGGGCCACTCTCCTACCTCCAACGAACGCCCGATGGGCTGACGCTGTGGACGGCCGAGGGTCGGGTACACAAGCAGGTGCCTGTTCCCGCGCCCCCGAGCGAGACGCCCGGGCACGCCATCACGCGGGTCGTCTGGTCGCCGGATGCTCGGTACCTCGCCGTGGCGCTGGCGGACGAGGGAGGCACAGAGACGCTGGTGGTCGCTCGCGCGGACGGCAAGGGGAGCAAGACCGTCGCGCGGGAGGTGGTGCCCGGCGGGGTCCGGTGGCTCGACGGGCAGCATTTGTGGTTCCTGAGGAGGAGCCCCGAGACGCGTCTCTCCGGGAGGCCCCAAACGCTGGTCTGTGACCCTGGGGGGCGAACTACGAAGGCGAAGCGGGCGTTCCCGTTGGCGCCTGTGGGAGAGTGGGCGGTGTCGCGCGATGGTCAGTGGCTCGCCATGGCCTCGGAGTTGTTGGCGGTGGGAGGCGGCACGAGGGGGTTGTGGGTGGTCAACCTGGAGAAGATGATCAAGGCAGGGGACAGGTGATGGCGGACGGGGGACAGGAACGGCGACGGCAAGGGACGACCGACGGGAACGGCAACGGCGTCGGTCGCGGAGCGACCGACCTACGCGAACAGCAAGGCAAGGGCGAACGGCCGCAGCCCTGCAGGGCCGCGCCACGATCGGCGGCTGCGCCACGACCGGTCGGGCGATGCTCAGCCGGCGAGGCCGGAGAGGCTCAGGTAGCGCTGGTACGGCTCGTCCCACTGCTCCGGCAATTCGGGCTCGTAGGTCTTCACCTCGAACGAGCTGCGGACGACCTCGCGGGCTTCGTCGAGAGAGGAGAGGTGGCCGAGGGCAATCGCCTGCATGAGGATGTTGCCGATGGCGGTTGCCTCGACCGGGCCGGTGATGACGGGGCGGTTCATGGCGTCGGCGGCGAACTGGTTGAGCAGGTGGTTCTGCGAGCCGCCTCCCACGATGTGCACGACCTCGAGCCGCCTGCCCAGCAACTCCTCCAGGCGCTCGAGGACCCAGCGGTACTTCAGGGCGAGGCTCTCGAGGGCGCAGCGAAGGATGGCGCCATGCTCGTGCGGCGGGTCCTGATCGGTGTGCTCGCAGAACTGGCGGATGCGGGCGGGCATGTCCGCGGGGCGGAGGAAAAGGGGGTCGTCCGGCTCGACGAGCGCCTGGAACGGCGGGGCGTCCTCGGCGAGGTTGGTGAGCTGCTCGTAGGTGTACTCGTCCCCGCGGCCGGCCCAGGTTCGGCGGCACTCCTGGATGAGCCAGAGGCCCATGATGTTCTTCAGGAAGCGGAAGGTGCCGCAGACACCACCCTCATTGGTGAAGTTGAACCGGAGCGCCTCGGGGCCGATGATCGGCTCCTTGCTCTCGATCCCCATGAGTGACCAGGTGCCGGAGCTGATGTACGCGTAGTCGGGCGTGGAGGCCGGTACAGCGGCGACCGCGGAGCCGGTATCGTGGCACGCGGGAGCGACGACCTTGACGCCCCCGGCGCCGGTCTCTTCGGCGATGGACTCGAGTAGGTCGCCGAGCACGGCGCCGGGCGGGACGATCTTCGGCAGGAAGTGCGTGGGGATGCCGAGCTCCGTCAGAAGCTCGCGCGACCAGTCGCCCAGGCGGGGGTCGTAGAATTGGCTGGTGGTCGCGATGCTGAACTCAGAGACCTTCACGCCGGTGAGCCAGAAGTTGAGCAGATCCGGCATCATCAGGAGGACTTCGGCGAGGTCGAGGAGCGGCGACTTCGCGACGGTCATGGCGAGGAGCTGGTAGACCGTGTTCAGCTCCATGAACTGGATGCCGGTGCGCTCGAAGATGCCCTCCCGGGGGACGCGGCGGCAGGCTTCGTCGACCATGCCCACGGTGCGCTCGTCGCGGTAGTGGTAAGGGTTCCCGAGCAAGACGTCGCCGGAACCGAGGAGGCCAAAGTCGACCCCCCAGGTGTCCACCCCCACGCCAGCGAGGCTGCGGCCGGCCTGAGCCGCGGCGAGGCTGAGCGCCTTCTTCATCTCGGAGAAGAGCCGGAGCACATCCCAGTGCATCGAACTGAGCACGCGCACGGGTCCGTTGGGGAAACGGTGCACGTCCTCGAGTTGGAGGCGCTTCCCGTCGAGCGTCCCCAAGACTCCCCGTCCGCTCTCGGCACCGAGATCGAGGGCCAGGAACTGGGTCGTGGACATGGTTGCTACCCCCTGCCACAGCGGACTTCAGACCGCAGACCTCAGACCCACGGCGACGACAGGGCGGGCCGGACCCGTTGGTCTGAGGTCTGAGGTCCGCCGCTAGTACTGCCCGTAGTGGGCTACGAGCTCCATGACGCGGCGGTACTGGTCGAAGCTCACGTTGTCCGGCACCGAATGGTCCGAGTGGTAGATGTAGCCGCCGCCGACCTTGGCCGGGGGAATCTTCTCGGCGATCTCCCGCTCGATGACGGTCGGGTCAGGGTGGGCCATCGCGCGGACATCGATGCCGCCCATGAAGGCCAGCTGGTCGCCCCACTCCTTCTTGAGCCTGACGAGGTCCATGCCGGCCTTGACCTCGAGCGGCTGGAGGACATCGAAGCCGATCTCGATGAGGAGCGGGATGTACTCCTCGCAGTAGCCGCAGCTGTGGAGGAGCATGGGCAGGCCGCGACCCTTGAAGCAGTCGCAGATAAGCTTGTGGCCGGGCATGATGAGCTCGCGGTAGAGATCCACGGAGAAGAAGCCCTTGTGCTTGTAGCCGAGGTCGTCGAAGACCCACCCGGCGTCGAACACGAACCCTCGCGCCATCATCTCCTCGGCGCAATCGACGCAGACCTGGGCGTCGGTGAGGATCATGTCCCTGACCCACTCGGGGTCGTCGACCATGGCCATCAGCAGCCGGTCGGGGCCGACCATGTTGCAGACCTTGGTGAACCCCGGGCCGCAGCCGAAGTAGTAGAAGAAGCCCTGCTCGCGCGCCTCGCGGCAACCGGTCAGGCCGTTCTCCCAGTCGACGCGGGATTCGTCCATGGCCATACGCGGCTTGTGTTCTTCCCAGACCTCGCGGGTGGTGATGGTGAAGTCGAGGAGCTCCGGCGTGGAGGTCTTGCTCTTCCAGTTGCGCCACACATTGCCGTCGCCCGTCTTGGTGACGGTATACTCCTCGGTGTCCTCGAGCGTTTCGGTGGGAAAGAGGAGCGAGTTGTTGGGCCAGATGCCGCGGAACTCGTAGCCGAAGAAGGTGGTCGATGACTGGTCATCCGGCAGCCCCTCGCGATGCCAGCGGGCTTCGGTCGTTCCCCAGGGGCTGTCATGGATGGGAATGCGGTCGGCGTCGTGGTGGCCGATCGCAAGGAGGACTCGTTCGCGGGAGGTCATGTGATGGCACCGGGATGGGGATGGTTTTGCCGTGGCGGGCGCCATGAATGGCGCCCCTACCCGGCTCGTTCGCCGCGCGGCTGGGGACCGCCTGCGTAGAGCAAAGGGGTCGTCCAGACGCGGAGGCGGGCGCCGCCGCATGATTGCGGGGCGCCCGCCGCTTCCGTCGGTCCACCCACCGGTCGCCGGCTAGTTATACCGGGCGGCCGTCCACTGGTTGGTGTTCTGGACGGGGTCGATAGTGGTGCGGTAGTCGGTGTACTTGGCGTGCCCGTCGCAGAAGCCTGCGTTGAACCAGCCGGTCTGTCCGTGACGCCAGAAGTCAAGCTCCCACTTGAGGCGCTCGAGATCGTAGTCGCCGTCGTCGGTCAGGTAGTTGCCGTCGAGGTCGCGGTAGATCACGTACGCCGTCGGGTTGACGCTATTGAGGCCAAGGTAGCTCGTGTCAGCCAGGAGTATGGTGCCGGAGGCGTCCTCCACCTGGCCCTGTCGCACACCCGCCGGACCGCCCGTCACGTAGGGAGGGTTCCAGGTGGGGTTCGCAGGCATGGCGTTGATGCCGTAGGAATAGCCGACGCCGGCGTAGCCCTCGTTCTCGCGGATGAAGCGGGTCTGGGTGACATTCACGCCGGTCAGACGGTCCATGCGGAGGGCGCTGGCGGGACAGTCGAAGACCTGGTCGTTGCCGACGTAGCCCCCGACAATGACGTCTGCCCAGGCGCTACGCGCGAGGTCGCCGTACAGCGCATAGGGGAACTGGTCATCGCAGTCCTGGGCGTACATCTTAAGGGCTGTCATCAGCTGGCGGACGTTGGACACGCACTGGGTCTGCTGGGCCTTCTGCCTGGCTTTGGTGAAGACCGGGAAGAGGATCGCGGCCAGGATCGCGATAATGGCGATAACGATCATCAACTCAATGAGCGTAAACCCATGCTTCCTACTCATCGCAGGCCTCACTCCTGACAGACGATTAGTGGTGGTGCTGACGCCCACACCGGCGCGAGGACCCCGTCCTCCCTTTGACGCGCCCCGTCCTACCGCGTCCGGTACCGCGGCGATTATACTCGCCTGCCCCTGCAGAGGCAAGAGCGCAATCGGTGGGTCCTGGGCTGGCTATTCCCCGCGGCCAGGACTTCCTCCTTCTTCGGTCGATTTCTTTCTGAGGAAAGGCCAACCCGGATGCGAGCCGGGTCGAGGCAGGGCGGGCCGGGCAACCTGGACCCTCCGGCGGAGGGCTCCGGCCAGGCGGCCTCTCCGACCGGCGCGGTGGTCCGGCGAGCGTCGCGCAGGAACCGACGCGGGCCGCTGCTCCTCCTGAGCGGCGGCCCACGGTGCTTCGCTGACCTGTTCGGTTGCTACTCCTTCCAACTGATGGCCTCGACGGGGCACTCGTCGATTGCTTGCTGGATGAGGTCTTCTGAGTCGCCGGTCGGGTTGACAACTTCGGAGACGCCGTCATCGTTCATGGCGAACGTGTTGGGCGCCGTGTCGCAGCAGAGCTCACAACCGGTGCAGGCTTCGGCATCAATCACGGGCACTTTGGCCACCAGGATCACCTCGCTTGATGTGTGGCGTGCGGCGGGGGCGCAATTCCCCCGTGTGGGCGCCGCCACCTTCAACGTCGGGGGACGGACTTCGGACTTCGGACCTCGGACCTCGGACCTCGGACTCACGGCAACGGCGAAACGTCCGGCCGACTTGGGTCCGAAGTCCGAGGTCCGTCGTCAGAGACCGAGGATGCGTTTGGCGTTCAGGCCGAGGATTTGGCGCTTGTCCTCGTCGGACAGGCGTGACAGAAGAACGCGGCCGAGGGCGGGCGTCGGATCAATGAAGGGGAGGTCGCTGCCGAACAGGATTCTCTCCGGCCCGACGCGGGAGACCATGGTCTCGAGAGCTTGGTAGAGAAGCTGCGAGCCGGTGAGGTCGAGGTAGACGTTGTCCCGCTTCTTGGCTTCCTCACAGGCCTCGTCGATCATCCCCCACGAGCTGGCGGCGTGGCCGATGAGGAAGGCGACGTTGGGCATCTGCTCCGAAAGGCGGGAGAGGAGCGAGGCGCCGGCGTGGCTGTCGCCGGCCCAGGAATGCGAGAGGACAGGGGTCGAGTGCTCGCGGGCGTACTCGAACATCGGCCCGTACCCGGGCCCATCGACCTTGTAGCTGTGACAGGCGGGATGGATCTTGAACGCCTTGATCCGCCCCAGCTTCTGCCAGTGCTCGATCTCCCCGCGGACTTCGGTCTCCGGGTAGTTCGGGTTGATGGTCACGTAGGGGATGATGCGGCCGGGGAACTCGTCGGCCGCCGCCATGGCGAGCCGGTTGCCCTCCCGGTAGCCCGGACCGATGGCAAGGTGGGGGCTCGACACGCAGGCAGCGATGCCTAGGCGGTCCATCGTCTCCACCATGCCGCGGGCGCCGTTCTCGGGGATGCTGAAGTTGAACCACGGCCCCATGTGGGCGTGGCAGTCGATCACCAACTCGCCCGTCAGCGCCTGGCCCAACCGACACCTGGCTGCCAGCTCGCCGCTCCCCATGTCAGCTCACCTCCCCCACCAGGGCGCCGAGGTTGTCACCGGCGATCTGCTGCTTCTCCCGGTCACCGATCGAGGCGTAGGTGACCATCGCGATCGGCCCCCCGGCCTCGTGGATCGGGAGGTCAGTGCCGAACACGAGCCGATCGGCCCCGAACCGCCGGCAGACCATCTCGATGCCGCGGTGGACGCCGTAGGTGCCGCTCTCGATCCGAAGGTTGCCGAAGCGCTCGAGCAGCGGGTAGGCATACCGGTCGATGCGGTAGTAGACGCCGAGGACGATGACGTTGAGGGCCGGGTGCCGCGCCAGGACCTCGGCGAGCTCGGTCCAGCTCGTCTGGTTGATGTCGACGAGCACCGGCACGGCATGGTCGCTGAGGACATCGAACAGGTGCCCACAAGTCACGCCGTCGAGGGAGTACTCGTGGTCCTTGGGGAACAGCCGGACGGCGCCCATCAGGTCCTTTGCGCGGCGAGCGAAAACCGTTGGCGGGGGCATCTCACCGGTCGCCGGAGGGAGGGCGACGAAGCAGGGGCGGAGGCGGCCGTCGCTGGCGATCTCGGCCAGGAGGGCCTCGTTCCCATCGCGGGGTGACCACTCGACGGCCCAGGCGTGGTAGACGAGCGCGCGCTCGATGCCCGCGTAGTCCATCTCGGCGAGGAGCTCGCGGGCCGTTGTGAAGTGCTCGGGCCTCGGCGCACCCGGCCGGCCAATCCGGCAGTTGCAGTCGAAGAAGGCAAGCTCCGACACCTCACCGCCTCCTATGTTGGCGAACCTGTGCTCGCGAGGGACCCGGCGGCCGATGGCTGGCCCCGGCGCCGTTGCGCTGTTCGGCGGGCGCCCGGCTACACCTCCGCGACACGCCCAAGGAATCCGCTGCCACGGCGGCCAACCACCACTCGCGCGGGGAGGTGTAGCACACGGTGATCAGCCTGCGTCGGGCCAAGGTCACGGAGATCGAACGCGAGCGCACGGGCGCGCAGTTCGTGGGCGTCGAGCTGAGCGACGGCCCGGCGCGGGCCGTGTGCTACCCCGACCTCACGGGGGCGTGCGCGGTCGGGGATGAGGTGCTGCTCAACACGACGGCGGTCGAGCTTGGCCTGGGGACCGGCGGCTGCCACTTTGTGGTCGCCAACCTGTCACGGCCCGAGCGGGCGTCGAGCGGGCCAGGGCACATCATGAAGCTGCGCTACACGCCGATGCAGGTCCGCGTGACGACAGTCGCGGAGCGCGAGGGCGCGTCGGAGGGGGAAGTGCCCCTCCCCCACCTCCTGGTCGTTGTGCTGCCGCTGCACAGCATGTTGCCGGCGGCGGCGGTCGGATTTGCGGAGACGGCGCCGGGAGCGCCACTCAACTACCTGATGACCGATGGCGCCTCGCTGCCGATCGCCTTCAGCGACACGGTCGCGGAGCTGCGGGAGAAGGGGCTGATCGCCCGGACGGTCACGTGCGGGCACGCGTTCGGGGGCGACGTCGAGGCGGTCGGGCTCTACGACGGGTTGGCTTGTGCCGCCGAGGCGGCGAGGGGCGGAGCCGTGCTGGCAGCCCCTGGGCCGGGCATTGTGGGCACCGGTACGCGCCTGGGTACGACGGCCCTCGAGCAGGGGCAGATCGTGAACGCAGTGGCCGCGCTGGGAGGACGGTCGGTGGTCGCTCCGCGTCTGAGCCTGGCCGATGCGCGGGAGCGCCATCAGGGGCTCAGCCACCACACGGTGACCGCGCTGACCGTGGCGGCGCTCGTGCCGACGACGGTGGCCCTGCCGATGATGCCGTTTGAGCTGATGGCGGAGGTGAGAGAGGCCCTCCTCGGGCCCCGCGCTGACGGTCGGCCCGGCCTGACCGAGGAGCATCTGCGGATCGTCGATGCGTCGAGGACGCGGGAGTGGCTCAAGGCCCGAGGCCTCTGGCCGAAGACCATGGGACGGACGCCGGACGATGACCCGCTGTTCTACGAGGCCGCGGGAGCGGGAGGGGTGGTCGGGGCAGGGCTTGTGTGCAAGGAACCCGGGTGATGCGTCCGCGCCAGTGGAGCGGATCCTGCTGGGGCAGGGCGCACCACTGAGGGATCGTGTTGTCCGTGGGGGCCATCGTTCGCCGCACTACGCCGAACTCAAGTGCTCCAGCTCGGCCAGGGTCTCGCCGAGTGGCTCCTCCACCTTGCTTCTCACCACCGACAGCAACTCGAGCAACGCCCCTACCCGGGGGTCCGCGGGGAGCAACGGGGGCATCGGCCGTCTGGCATCAATGGTGGTCACCAGGCGGTCCTCCTCGTCACGCACCTCAAGGGCGGCCCGGCCAATCAGCGTGTCGGCGGCGTCGGGGGGGAAACCCTCTGGGTGGGGGGCGACCAGCTCGAAGGTCTTGCCGGTAGGCAGCCTACCAACGAACCGGTAGCACTTGGGGTCAGCCACCCTTTCCCAGTTGATCTTCCCTTGCTGTGTTCCCAGTGTGAGCCGGCGTACGACCTGCAGTTCCTTGTCCTTGCTCATGGTTGTCTCTCCGCTGTTCTTCCCTCAGTCGTGGATTGCAGCGCCCCCTGGGCCCTGGTCAGCTGGTCCGTGAGGTCGTGCGATCCCCGCTCCACGTCAAACGCGTCGAAGTCCTCTGTCGGTGACTGCAGGAGGTCGACCAACCTCCTCGCGCACGTCCGACTACGGAGAAGCGGTTGCACCACCGCGGTCTCCCACTGGGCCTCGTACCGGGTGCACAGCGCCTGTATCTCGGAGTAGGCCTCCTCTGCCGCGAACCGTGCGCCCGTTGGCTCCCGTGCGGCGAACAGGGCAGACACGTGGCTTACCCGCGGGACGAGTCGTGCCAACTGCTCGGCAGCGCTCTCCTTCCGGACTTCACGCCGGACCGCTTCAGCAGCGCGCTTAGCACCGGCGGCGCTGAGGGCGGCCCATACTGCAGCGCCAAGGCCCAAGATGCTGCAGACAGCGCCAGCGAAGCTCAGCCATTGCGGCATTCCGCCATCACTCGGTTCCTAACGCCGCGCCTTGGGCGGCTGCCCCTGATGGTGGTAGCATTCGCCAGGGGCGCCCTGTCTCCTCTTCGGATGGCCCGGCGGAACCCCTTCTCCTGCAAGGGCTTTGCCATACTGGGGCGAACTCCCCGTCAGCACGAGCAGTAGCGGAGGTCCATGTGCAGGTCGCCATCCTTGCCAGTGCGCTGACCGTGCTGCCGTCAGCATTGGCGGCGGAGCCGGCGGCGCTTGTCATCGCTCGGGGCCCCTGCGAGCTGTTGCCTGCCTTCAGCGGGTTCGGGGAGCGGGCCAGTGTGCGCGGCGACCTACCGAGCGCGGGGGATCTGACCGCTTCTGGGCCGACGGCGCTGGCTCTGTGTTCGTTTGACTACCCACAGCCGACGCGGTTGTCGCGTGCGCACGTGGAGGCGTTGGAGGGGTTCGTGGCGCGCGGTGGGCGGGCGTATGTGGAGTTCGCGGTGCCGGAGGGGGGTGGGAGGCTGTTTGGGATCGAGCTGCCGGGCGAGCCACGGCGGGCGCTGTATGAGAGGCTGTATGTGAGTGGGGATCTGGGGCCGGAGTCCACGCTGAAGCCGGGGGACATCCTGGAGGAACACAACTCGGCGTGTCTGGTGCCCGGGGAGCTACCGGCGGGGGCGCGGGTTCTGCTGACGTATGGCCGGCTCATCGGGACCTACCAGGTGGCCGAGTTCCAGCCGGGATATGCGGTGACGGTCGACCTGGGTGAAGTGAGGACGGTCGACAGGGCGTCGCAGCGGTACGGGGCGGGGCAGCCGAACTACTACCCGGAGCGGGTCGAGCTGTGGCTGGGCGAGGACCTCGACCACATGCGGCGCGTGGCCGAGCGGGAGGAGGCGCCGCTCGGGCCGGTGGTGTGGTTCGAGGTTGGCGGCGTTCAGGCCCGGTACGTGCGGCTGGTGTGTGGGAAGTACCGGCGGAGTCCCGTCACCGACTTCCTTTTCATGGGCGAGATCGAGGTGACCGACCAGGAGGGGCGCAACGTCGTACTCCATCGGCCCTACACGCTCTCGCCGCCAGCCCCGAGCGGCGGGTATGGCGATAGCGGCAGGAAGCTGACGGATGGGGTGGTCGACGGCCCCTATGCTGATGGCCTGTCGGCTGGCTGGGTCACGGAGGAGCCCGGCCGGTGGGAGCAGTGGCCGGCGCTGATCGAGGTGTCCTTCGGGAAGGGTATGGCGCTGGTGGCCTTGTCGAAGTTCAGCGACTTCCGGGCGCGAGAGTGCCGGCTGACGGAGCGGTGGGAGGGGCTGATGCGGCGGATCGCGCTGGCGCTCGTGCCGCCGGAAGAGCGGGCCGAGGTCGCCACCCGGCATGTTCCGCTCGACTGCTGGACGGAGCCACGGACATGGGCGCCGATGGGGACGCCAGTCACGCTGGTCGTGAGGACTGCCCCCGGGGCGAGAGTGAGGGCGACTCTCGATGGCGACAAGGCCCTGGCGCTGGCGTCCGACAAGGCGGGTGTCGAGCAAGCCTCGCTATCGCCGGCCGCGGGCGAGCACCGCATCACGGTGGTCGCGGAGACAGACAGTGGCCGCGCTGAGCGGACGGTGGAGCTGCGGGTCTCGTCACGCGATCAGGCGTACCGGCGGGCGCTAGACCGGAACATGCAGTGGTTCAGGCGTTCGGGAGTGCTGCCGAAGGCGGACGGCTCCGCCGGCGTGTGGTCGCAGCGATGCCTGGCGTGGTTCGATGGCGGGCCGGATGAGTTCCTGGCCAGCCCCTTCCGGCTGGACTGCAACGCGGCGACGGCGCAGACAGCGTGCCTGTACGGTCAACTCCGCGGGAGTGATGAGTGGCGTCAGATCGCGGTCAACATCGCGCGGTCGATGCTGCCGCACCAGTACGCGGACGCCGTGCGCCCGTGCTTCGGCGGATGGCCGTGGCTGTACGAGAACTGCGACGCGATCTTCTTCTGGGACGACAACACGCGGGTTGCCGTGGGGCTCCTGTGGCTGTACACGCAGACGAGTGACGAGGAGTTCCTGCGGGCGGGCCTGCGGACGATGGAGCTGTGCCGGGAGGTCGCGCAGGAGGACGGCACCATCGCGCGGCACTGCATCGGCGCGGGTCAGCTCGACCAGCTCGGGCGGGAGGGGTTCCGGGACTTGCCCCCGGAGGGCCTGGCCATCGACTTCGATCTCAAGCGGTGGGCGTGGGCGTACGGCGTCACCGGCAACGTGGAGTACAAAGGGCTGCTCGACCGGGTCATCGACGTGTGGGGCGACCGGGCGGGGATGCGGGGACTTCCCTACGCAGTGCGGTTCGGGAACGGCCCGAAACTCCGGGAGCGACTCGCCTCACAGTGGAAGGAGTTCCTGCGCGATCCCGATGTCATCCGGTACGGCGCGCCGCGGGCCGGCGCGGGGGACTATGCGAGTGCGTACGTCGGGGACTGCTCGATCACGACAGCGGCCGATGACCCGCTGACCGACCAGCTCTACGTCACGCCGCACCTGCTGCTCCAGGCACTGTGGGGCTACCAGGCGTCGGGTGAGGAGGCGTGCCTGGAGGCTTTCCGGCAGCTGGGCGACTACCTGGTCCGCATCCAGTCCGAAAGCGCGGACCCACGGATCGATGGAGCGTGGATGCGCGGGTTCGACTTCGAGCGCTGGGAGTACTACGGCGCGCCCTATGATCCCGCCTATGGCCCATACTCCGCCTACACCGGCTGGATGAACGCCTTCGCGGCCGCCGCGTTTGCGCAGTACCTGATGAAGGCGGAGGCCCTCCCCCCCATCTCGCCGCGCAGTCCGAGGGCGGCCGAGGTGCTCACGGAAGTGCGGGCTGAGCGGCGGGTGGGAGCGTGGCCGGTGAACGTCGCGCGGGGCGCGCGCTACGAGCTGACGCCGGCGCCGAATGGGACCTACGACGACCGAGGCGGCGAGTTGACGGATGGCGTGCTCGACGGCGGGTACGAGGACGGGCGCTCGGTGGGCTGGTACATCCCGGAGCGCGGCGATGTGCGGGTGGAGGTGACGGTCGATCTCGGTCAGGAGCGGCGCGTTACGGCAGTGAGCCAGCGCTACGGAGCGGGGCAGGCGAGCTACTGCCCCGACCGCACCGAGGTGTGGGCCTGGGCGGACAGAGAGCACCTGGCGAAGGTGGCCACGGTGTCGCGGGATGGCGCAGGGCCCGGCGCCCGGCATATCGCCTTCGAGGCGCCGGTGACGGCGCGGTATCTGCGGTTTGTGCTGACCAAACGCCGGGTTGACGCGTGGACCGACTTCCTGTTCGTCGGCGAGACTGAGGCGTGCGGATAGGGGCGCGGGATGCTACCGAAAGAACGAGTCGCAGCCGTCTTCACTCACCAGCCTACCGACAAGGTGCCGATCCACCAGGCGGGGTTCTCGTCCCGGGTGGCGTCGGCGGTTCTGGGGCGGGAGGCGTACGTGGGGGGAGGCATCCAGCAGTACCGGGAGGCGCGAGCGTTGTGGGAGGGGGAGGAGGCCCATAGGGAGTTCCTCGAGCGCTCGCAGCGAGATGCGTTCGACCTCATCCGCGTGCTGGACCTGGACCTCGTTCGGGTGGCCTATTGGCGCATGGCGGAGAGGCCCACGAAGCGCATCGATGAGCACACGTTCCTGTACGGGGACCCCGGCGGCGCGTGGCGGGTGATGCGGTTTGACCCTGAGACGGAGCTGTACCAGGTTGTGGACGCAAGCCCTTCGCCGGAGCCGACGATGGAGGACGTGGAGGGGTCGGTGAGGGGCGCCGAGCAGTCCGTGGAGACCTATGACCCCCAGCCGAAGCACTTCCCGGACTACCTCGCGGCGATCGAGGAGTTTGGGGGGACGCGCGCTGTTCCGGGCGCGGGAACGGCGGTGTGCGTGCCCCGGGAGAGGGTGTGGCTGGAGGCGGTGGCGCTCAGGCCGGACCTGATCGGGCGATACCTCCTGGCCCAGGCGCGGATGGCCGAGCGCGCGGTGCCCTGCATGGCGGGGATGGGTCTCCGGTACCTCATGGGCGGCGGCGACTTCGCGTCGAAGCGCGGGCCGTTCTACTCGCCCAGGGCGTTCCACGGGCTGATGTTGCCGGCGCTGCGCGTGGTGTCGGACGCGTGTCACGCGCACGACTGCTACCACATGTTCGCGAGCGACGGAGACCTCTGGCCGGTGGCCGACGACCTGTTCGGGGCGTCGGGGGTGGACTGCTTCTACGAGGTCGACCGGCGAGCCGGCATGGACCTCGCCCTCCTCCGCGAACGCTTCCCGCACCTCACGCTGCTCGGCGGCATCTCGTCAGAGACACTGCACCTGGGGTCGCGGGAGGACGTGGTGAGGGAAACGCTCAGCGCGCTCGAGGTGGCGAAGGAACGGGGGAGCATCATCGTCGGGTGCTCGAACCAGATCGTGGCCAAGACGCCGATCGGGAACTTCGAGGCGATGATGGAGACGCTGCAGGCTCACCGGTAGAGCGCCAGCGGCGGGTCGCCCCACCGGGGCGGACCCGCCGCTTGGGGTCTCCGGCGCCGGCGCGTCAGTAGGCGAAGTCCAGCCGGAGGATGAGGTCCTGCGTTCCCGAATCCGGGGCCGCGGGGACGGCTTCATGGCGGGACGCGTACTCACCATGCACGGCGAGGTTCTTCTCAAGATACCAGCGCCCGCCCAGCACCCAGGCATCGATGTCGTGACCGTTGGACGAGGGCGGGCGGACCCAGTCGTACCGGGCGAAGCCGATGAGGTTGGGCCGGATGGAGTGGTCGACCTCCAGGAACCCGCCGTGCCAGTTGAACCCATCCGCCCCTCCGGTGAAACCGTTGTCGTCGTGCCCCAGAACCCACTGGGCCAGCACGTTGGTTGAGTCGAAGCACAGAGAGACGTCGGCGCCGATGCGGCTGAGGCCGAACTGCGGACCGGCATCGGCGTCACCCGGTCGCGCCCTCCCGCAGTAGGTCATCAGCCCGAGCCGATGCCCGGCTGTCTGCCCCTCGCCGCGCCCGAAGACCTTCCAGGCCCGGGCGTAGACGTCCGAGGGGAAGTGGTCGGTGCCATGGTTCTGACTGCCGTTCACCCAGCCCAGGGCGGCATTCCAGCCCTGCTTCCAGTGGCCGGTCAGCTCGACACCCTCCTGCATGTCGGACATCGAGAAGCCGCCGTGCGTGCCTCCGGTCGCGCCCTCGTATTCGCAGACTTCGTACCCGGTGAAGGTGTAGCTGCGCTTGGCGCTGGTGCCCAGGAAGGACGGCTCAAAGCGGCCGATGCGGAGGTCGATGCTCGAGCGGCCGAGGTTGTTGAAGACTACGTTGGCCATCTCCAGACGGCCGGTCTGCGAGTCGCTGCCCCGGCCAGGGTCGAGCGGCGGCGTGTAGATGGCGAAGAAGCCGATGTCCCGGGTGAACAGCCCGCCGGACAGCAGGTCGAGTCCCCCGATGCCGAACTCGTTCGCGTCGGTCTCCCCCGCAACATGGGTCACGTTGTGGGAGACGAAACCGGCGCTCGTCCGCATCGCCACCGGCGGCGGCGAGTCGATGACGTCCTTGTCCAGCCGCTCCTGACCGGGGAGCTGGTAGCCGTTGTCCCGATAGCGCTGCCCGAAGTCGTTGAGCTTGGGAAACTGCACGTGGCACATGGTGCAGTCGAAGCCGTATTTGCGCGCGAACACGGGTACCGCCAGTGCCTGAGGTAGGGCCCCGGCGAGGAGAGCGAGGGTGAGCGCCGCGCCAGCCATCCCTCGGGTACGGTTCATGGTGGTCCTCCTCCTATCGGTTTGGCGCAGAGCGCCAGGGGCCTATCTCGGCAGTTCGGGCTCGGTGATGCCGAGGTCCTCGCCGGTGAGCGCCTTGAGGAACTCCACCAGGTCCGCCTTCTCGCCGCGGGTCAGGCGAAGTGGCACCACGAGAGGGTCAAGGTGCGGGTTGGGGTGGCCGCCGCGGTCGTAGACGCTGACCACCTCCTCGAGGGTCTTGAGGGACCCATCGTGCATGTAGGGAGCCGTGAGCGCGATGCTGCGGAGGGTGGGTGTCTTGAAGGCGCCATAGTCCCGCAGCTTCTGGGTGACCTTGTACCGCCCGACATCAGGCTGTTTGGCGTGCATGCCGATGCCGAGGTTGTGGAAGCGGTTGTCGGTGAGGTTCGGGCCTGAGTGGCAGGCGGCGCAGTGGCCGTGACCGCGGAAGACCCTCATCCCTCGCACCGCCGCCGCGCTCATCGCGGAGTGCTCGCCGGCCAGGTAGCGATCGAAGGGCGAGTTCCGCGACACGACGGTCCGCTCGAACGCGGCGATGGCCTTGCCGATGGTCTCCTCCGAGGGGCCGGCGCCGAAGACGGCCTGGAACTCCTCGGCATAGCCGCGGATGCCGGCAAGGCGGCTGATGGCGAGGGGCATGGTCATCTTCATCTCGACCGGGTTCTGGATGGGGCCGACGGCCTGCGCCTCGAGGGTGGGGGCGCGCCCGTCCCAGAACTGGATGGGGTTGTACCCGGTGTTGAGAACCGTGGGAGCGTTGCGGCCGCCCTTGGCGCCGCCGACACCGGTTGAGACTGGGCGTGGGTCCGCCCAGCCCTGCGCCGGGTCATGACACGTCGCGCAGCTGATCGACGAGTCCGCCGACAGCCGCTTGTCGAAGTACAACTCCTTCCCAAGCTTGATCTTGGCCTCCGTCGGCGGGTTGGCGGCGGGGCAGGGCACTAGGAGCGGGAGGGGCTTGGTGGAGAAGAAGATGCCTCCCGCCGGCGCCCTGGCCTGCAGCCCCAGCAGGCCCGCGCCGGTGAGGGCCAAAGCGGCTAACGTCCTCACGGGATGCGGTCGCATCGCATGACCTCCGTTCCGCCGGGTCCGTCCTCATGGGCCGCCCCGTCTGACACCCTCGACACGCAGGTTAGTTCCTCCCGTCGGCTCACCACACCTCCAGGAAACGCCCCCAACCAGCGCCCCCAGAGCCGTGCCACTGGCGGAGCGGTGCCCCCGCCGTCTTTCCCCCGGCATTTCTGCTTGACTTGGGGCACGGAAGTGGCTATGATGATGGCCCGTGCGCGGGAGAGGCACTCCGCGCGCGGGTTTGATTCTGCCAGGCAGAAGGACTTAGGGCCATGTACGCGATTGTGGAAGCCGGGGGACGCCAAGTGCGGGTCGCACCGAACACCACGGTGAAAGTAGACCGGATCCGGCAGGCGGTGGGGGACGGCGTGGAGTTCGGCCAGGTCCTCGCCATCCACGATGGGGCCCAGCTCATGGTGGGCACTCCCTACGTGGCCGGGGCGAAGGTGGTGGGGCGAGTGGTTGCGCAGGGCAAGGACCGGAAGCTGCGCATCTTTACGTACCGTCCGAAGAAGCGGACGCGCCGGCGGGTCGGGCATCGGCAGCGGCACACGATGGTGCAGATTCTGAGCATCGAGGCGGAGGGGCTGGCCGCACCGGCCGTGGAGGCCTCCGAGGTTGAGGAACCGGTCGCCGAGGCTACCGAGGAAGCGACCGAGAACGAGTAGACCGCGATCGGCCCGGCCGCGGGCCGTGGAGGGAGAGCGCGATGGCACATAAGAAGGGAATGGGAAGCTCGAAGAACGGGCGAGACAGCCAGGCGCAGCGCCTCGGCGTGAAGCGCTACGGCGGGCAAGTCGTGACGGCGGGCAGCATCCTGGTGCGCCAGCGCGGGACGCGCATCCGCCCGGGCAAGGGCGTGGGCATCGGCCGCGACGACACGCTGTTCGCCTTGGTTAACGGCGTCGTGGAGTATGACCTGCACCGGAACACGCGGACGCGGGTCAACGTCATCCCGCAGACGACGTCGAGCTAGCCGGTCGCGAGCCGCGGCCGCGACTTCATGGTTCACCAGCACGCCGACACGCCGCTGTCGGCGTGTTTCGTTTGGCGGCGAGGGTAGGTTCCCATGCTGGTAGATGAGGCGCGGATCACGGTTCGCAGTGGGCGAGGCGGAAACGGCGTGGTCGCCTTCCGCCGGGAGAAGTACGTCCCTCGAGGCGGCCCGGCGGGTGGCGATGGCGGGCGAGGCGGGGATGTGATCCTCCAGACGAACCCGCAGCTCAGCACGCTCATCGACTTCACGTACAAGCCCCTCCACAAAGCGGAGAACGGACACCACGGAAGCGGGTCGCGGAAGACCGGCAGGGACGCCGAGGACCTGGTGATCCCGGTGCCGGTCGGGACCCTCGTCTATGATGCCGAAAGCGGCGAGCTGCTGGCCGATCTGGCGGCGACGGGAGCGCGGTTGCTGGTGGCGAAGGGCGGGAAGGGCGGCCGGGGCAACATGCACTTCACCACCCCGTCGCACCAGGCGCCGCGGGTGTGCGAGCGGGGAGAGCCCGGGCAGGAGCGCCGGCTGCGGCTGGAGCTGCGGCTGGTGGCGGATGTGGGGGTCATCGGCTTCCCGAACGTGGGCAAGTCGACGCTGATCTCGGTGGTGTCGGCGGCGCGGCCCAAGATCGCCGACTACCCGTTCACCACGCTGGAGCCGAACCTGGGCGTCGTGCGGCTGGGGATCGAGCGGAGCTTCGTGATCGCCGACATGCCGGGGCTGATCGAGGGCGCGCACGAGGGCGCGGGGCTGGGCGATCGGTTCCTGCGGCACATCGCGCGTACGCGGCTGCTCGTCCATCTGCTCGATGCGGCGGCCCTCGAGCGCCCGGATCCGCTAACGGACTTCGCGACGATCAACCACGAGCTCGTGCTCCACAGCGAACACCTCGCCGCACTGCCACAGGTAGTGGCGCTCAACAAGATCGATCTCTCGGGAGCGGCGGAGCGCGCCGGGAAGTGCGCTCGGGAGCTTGCGGTGCGGGGCTACTCGTCCTTCCCGATCTCGGCGGCCACGAGGGCCGGGGTAGAGGCGTTGATGGAGGGGGTGTGGGCGAAGCTGGAGGGGCTGCCGAAGGGCGAGGCGCCGGCAGCAGAGCCGGAGATGATCGTCGCCCCGCCGCCGGTTGAGCAGCCGCTGCTGGTGCAGAGGATGGGCACCGGCGTGTTCGACGTGACGGGGACGGCGGTGGCGCGGGCGGCGGCGGTTGCGTACCTCGAGAGCCGGGAGGGCATCGCCCGGTTCCACGACGAGCTGGGGCGGCTAGGTGTGCTCGACGCCCTGGCGGAAGCCGGGGCGGAGGAAGGCGACACGGTCGCGATCGGGGAGATGGAGTTCGAGTACCTGCCGGACCGGGAGCCGTGGGACAAGTAGCGAGCTCGACCGCGTAGGCGAGTCGCTCCGCGACTCGCAACGGCATTGTCGGTCGCGGAGCGAGCGATCTACGTGGAGGGCGGGACCGACCCAGGCGAACGGCGGGGACGGCCTTGCGAGTCGCGGAGCGACTCGCCTACGCGGATGGCAAGGCAGCGGCGATGTCGGTCGTGGCCCTTCGGCAAGCTCAGGGCAGGGAGCGACCGACCTACGCGAACGGCGGGATCGACCTACGCGGCGATTGGACTACCGGAGCTTCCAGGTCCCGAAGCTGTCAGGCTCGACGAAGCCGCTGAGGCACTGGGACCACGTGCTCTGCTCGCCGGCACCCCAGCGCTGCCGGCCGAGGTTGGCCCGACACTCACTCCCCGCCGAGGGCGCGGCCGTCTTCAGCGCCTCCCACGGGATGGCGACCTCCGCAACCCAGGCCTTGTCGAGGATTCTCGTTGCCCACTTCCACTCCGGGTTGTAGGCCAGGTCGTCGCCTGTCTCATTGGCGGCGTCCCACACGGCACCCTTCGGGTTGATGATGAAATGGTAGTAGCGGGGCGCCTGCCCGGCGGGCTCGAGGAAGATGTCGACGCTGTCGCCCATCCAGACGTCGTCATCGCGCTTCTCCCCCACGATCTTCATGCCGGCGACGTTGGGTTCGTCACAGCGAATGGCCAGGTAGAGGTTGTCGCCGTCATAGGCGACGCGGACGGAGGTTCCGGCCTCCGGCTTCTCCTCCTTGCCGAAGTAGCGCACGAAGGTCTCAAGCTGCGCGGCCTTCTCCCACGCGGGGTCGCTGAGGTCGCCGTCGATGGCCGGGGCGACGCCGGCAGGCAGACCGGGGATCTCCGCGGTGCGGCGGATGAGCTTCTCGCGGATGGCCTCCGCCTGGCGCTTAGCGCCGGATTCCATCATCGTGCGGATGTCAAACCCGAGGGGCTTGTGCTGCTGAGCCTTCTCGCGGCCGGAGCGGGTGGCTGGCTCGAGGCCGGGCGGCAGGTCGGTGTTCGTCCACCAGCTCATCTTCTCGCTGTAGAGCCACACGTACTGGTCCGAGGCGGTGAGGGCGTAGTAGACGTTGTGCTCGAACCACTTCGCGCGCTCCTCAGGACTGAGGAAGTCGGCGGGCGTGGGATTGGGCCATAGTCTGAACAGGTAGTCCACATAGAGCGCGTTCGCGGCCTGAGCCTGGGTCTGGTACTTGCGCGTGTTCTCGGGGGCGACCATGCCCAGAGCGGTCTGCCGCATCGCGTGGTAGGCGCGGAAGAAGCTGGCGGGATCGGTGTAGTAGTAGGAGCCCTCGTTGCCATCGGTGATCGTGACCCCCGGTCCCGCGGCGTCGAGCAGGCCATTCACGAAGGCGGGCAGGAGGGCGTAGCCCTGCTGAGCCAGCCGGGCGTCGCGGGCCGCGAGGTCGTCCATGACCGCGAGATCGCCGAAGTAGCTCAGCAGGAAGAAGGTGTGGAACACCATCTCCGGCATCTCTTTTTGGAGGGCGTCCATGAACTGGGCGCCGCGCTTCCGCACCTGAGCCTGGTACTCGGCGAAGGGCCTCTCCCCGGCGTGCGGCTGCTTGGCGTACTCCCATGGGTTGGTGCCGTAGGGCTCAAAGTCGAAGCACACGCCCTTGCAGCGGCCGAGCTTCGCGGCGTGGGCGGTGATGGAGGCCTTGTGGCAGACTTCGGCCCAGTCGGCGTCGCTGTACCAGTCCACATCGCAGGCGGCGTACACGATGAGGAAGCTGTCGGTGAAGGCGCGCCACTCGATCTGCTCGAGGTTGGCGTAGTCGCGCTGGACCGTGTCCTCGGCCCAGGGGGCCTTGGCAAACACGCCGCCGCCGCACTCCATGCGGAGGATGAGGCCATCGAAGGGAAGCTTCTCCATGTCGCGGATGTGCTCGCGAACGAAGGCGGGATTGGGGACGTCCCAACCGTACTCGATGAGCTTCTTCCTCACGGGGGGTTGTTGGGCGATGGCCACAGCCTCACCGAGCAGCAGGGCCACGAGAGCGAACGAGAACAGACGGCAGGAGGAGTGCGGAGTCATCGGGATGGCCTCCAGTCGGTTGAAGAGGGATGTTCCGCTCAGGCTGCGAAAGACCTCGGAGGGGAGTCGTGTGCGCTCGGGGGGGTGAAACGAGGCACGACACGGCAACGGCAGTGCGGGCAGGATGCCCGCGCTCCGGCCAACGGCAAGGGCAGGGCACCGAAGGGAGCATGACCGAGTGAAGCCGATCGACTTCAGCAAGTATGAGAAGCGGTTCGCGGCGTCGAGGGCGCGGATGAGGGCAGCCTATGCGTTCGAGGAGGGAGACTGCGTCCCGACCTCGGTGTCCGCGAGTGGCAGCTACTTCTGCTGGCTGTTCGGGGTCGACATCGCGGACTACTACGCCGACATCGATACGCAGATCGAGGTGCAGCACAAGGCTATCCAGTGGCGGCTCGACCACCTGGATGATGATGTGACCTACTTCTCGCTGGGGCTGGACCGGGGGCCGATCGGCGAGGCGCTCGTGTTCAACGCCGACATCGCGCGGCCGCGGGGGACCTCGCCCTATGTGGTGCGGTTCGTGAAGGATGCGGCGGATGTGGAGAAGCTGACGTGGCCCGATCCGCGGGAGAACCCGCAGGTGCAGGAGACGGTGAAGCTGGGGGAGCGTTTCAAGGAGCGGGTGAAGGAGCTGGGGATCCAGGTGCCGGCGGGAGGGGCGTATATCGGGATCCACCCGCCGCTTTCGTGCGCGTGCGCCATCGCCGACCCCACGTGGGTGTACGAGATGCTGCACTCCGATCCGCGGACCGTGGAGCTGCTGTTCGAGAAGTGCTACCACGCCTTCTGCGACATCAAGGACTACATGGATGAGCGGTCGGGATCGAGGCCGCAGAGCCTGGGCCTGGCGGACGACAACTGCTCGTTCGTGAGCGCCCCGATGTACAACGACTACGTCCTGCCCTGGAACCAGCGGCTGTATGCACGGTACGGGCAGCAGGGCCGGACGCTGCACGCGGATGGGCCGCACCATCAGCACTTCAGGACGTACGTGGACGTGGTGCGGCTGAACAGCGTGGACATCGGCGGCTGGAGCAAGCTGCAGCCGGCAGTGGACATCCTGAAGCCCGGTCGGTGCGCGTTCAGCGGCAACCTGAACTGCCGGGACTTCTACGGGCCGCTCGATGAGACGCTGAGGCAGAAGATCCGGCAGACGATCCGGATCGCGGCGCCGGGCGGCGGATACGTTTTCGCCATCGGGGGCGAGACCTACCCGATGGTCAACCCGGACACGCTGGCGGATGGGTTCCGCTACGCCCACGAAGTGGGCAAGTACCCGATCGACATACCGGGAGAGCCGATGCCGCAGAACGACCGCAGGCCGTGGATGTAACGGCGGACCTCGGACCTCGGACCTCGGACCTCGGACTTACGGCAACGGCAAGGCGCGGCCGTGACGTTGGTCTGAGGTCTGAGGTCTGAGGTCCGAAGTCCGAAGTCCGAAGTCCGAAGTCCGAAGTCCGCCGTCACGGAGGCGTTTGGTGGGTTGGTCCAAGTCGACGCTATGCTTTGTCGGGGGAGCGCTGGGGGCGGGAGCCGGCGCCGTGCTGACGCACCGGCTGCTGACCGAGAGATGGCATGTCTCGGTCACGCGGGGGACGTTCGGGATCAGGGGACTGCCCGAGGAGCTGGAGGGGCTGGTCATCGCCCACCTGAGCGACTTCCACGTGGGGCCGGAGACGCCGGTGCACTTCGTGGAGGGGGTCGTGGAGCGCACGAATCGCCTGCAGCCGGATGTGGTCGTGCTGACGGGCGACTACGTGGAGGATGAGGGGGCCGACCTGGAGGGCTGCGCGGCGGCACTCGGCAGGCTCTCGGCGCCGGGGGGCGTGTACGCCATCCTGGGCAACCACGACTACGTTCACGGGGCGGAGGGCGTGGCAGCGGCGCTGTCTGCGCGCGGGATACGCGTGCTGCGGAATGAGAGCGCAGCCATCGGCTCGGGTGAGAGGAAGCTGTGGATCGTGGGGCTCGACGATACGGTGGGCCATCGCGAGGAGTTCCGCGCGGCGATGGGGGGGATCCCCGAGGGGGAGCCGGTAATCGTGCTCTCGCATAGCCCCGACGTGCTGCCCCGAGGGTCGGAGCTGGGCGTCTCGGTGGTGCTCGCCGGGCACACGCACGGCGGGCAGGTGCGCATTCCGGGGCTCGGAGCGCCTCACGCGCCCACGGGGATGACCTCGCGGTTCACGATGGGAAGCTCCCGGATCGGGAACGCGCGCCTGCACGTGACGCGGGGGATCGGGATGACGCTGTTCCCCTTGCGGTTCTGCTGCCCGCCGGAGATCGGGTTGTTCACCCTTCAGGGCACGGTGCGATGAGGCTGAAGATGAGCCGGAGGCGGTTCTTGATCGGGCTGGGCGGAGCGGCGGCCGGGGGCGTGGCGGCCACGTGGATCGGGAACGACTCGTGGGACCTGCGGCTCTCGCGCGTCACCATTGAGCTTCCCCGACTGCCCAAGGCGTTCGACGGGTTCACCATCGCGCACCTCACCGACCTCCATCGGGGTGCGCTCGTCCCTCTGTCCTTCATTGAGAAGGCCGTACAGATGACCAACTCGGCGCAACCCGACCTGGTGGCGCTGACTGGGGACTTCATCTCTCGCAGGCGGAAGCACATCGGCGACTGCGCCCAGGCGGTGAGCGCGCTGGTGGCGCCGTACGGGAAGCTCGCGGTGCTGGGCAACCACGACTACTGGGTGGATGCGGACGCCGTCACGGAGGCCCTGACGGGCGCTGGCGGGTGCCGAGTTCTCAAGAACGAGCACGTCACGGTCGAACGAGGAGGGGCGCAGCTCGCGATCGCCGGGCTCGACGATCCGGTTACGCAGAACGACGACATCGAGGGAACGCTCTCGGGCGTGCCGGCCGACGCCGCGGTCGTTCTCCTGTCGCACTCGCCGGACATCGTGTACCAGGCGGCTGATCGGGGAGTCGATCTGATCCTGGCGGGCCACACGCATGGCGGGCAGGTGGTGCTGCCGTGGCTTGGGCCGCCCATTGTGAACTCCCGGTTCGGGCGGCGCTTTGCCTCCGGGCTGAAGCGGGTCAACGGCACGACGATCTACGTGAGCCGCGGGATCGGCGTGGTGGGCGTGGGCGTGCCGGTGCGGATCAACTGCCCGCCCGAGGTGGCGTTGATCACGTTGCGCACCCCTCAGTCCTCTCCATCCCCAGCGTGAGGCGAGTGCGATGAGGTTGCCGGAGTGCCCGTTCTACCTGTTCGGCATGGGTGACCGGCGGAAGCTGCTGTACAGGGCGGGCGCGCTGCTCGACCCGTTCACCGGCGAGGTGGTGCGGCAGTGGGACACGGCGGGGGAGCGCATCTTCGCCTCGCAGCATGCGGTCAAACTGAGGAGGGCCGACGGAGGGGTCGTCGTCATTGCCGAGGATGAGCAGGGGGTGTGGGTGGAGGAGGACGGACAGAGGACGGCGCTCGCAGAGAGCCGGCTGAAGCTGCCGAGGTTCGAGGAGTACAGCCACGGGGCGTTGCTCAGGACGCTGCACCACGACATCCTCGTGAGCATCGCGGACGGCAAGCCGGTGCCCAATCCCCTCGTGTACCCCAAGCCGTGGTACCGCGACGCGGCGATGATGTGCCTGTGCCTGGAGAGGACGGGGAACCTGCACCTCGTGCGCGACTGGGTGCTCGGGCTGCGGGAGCCGTTCGACGAGAACAACGGGTGCCAGGAACCGGACAACCTGGGGCAGGGGCTGTACCTGGTCTCGCTCTTCTCCGATCGGTCGCATCCGCTTGTGAGAGCGATACTCGAGGCGGTTCCGCGGCACCGCAGAGGCGACTACGTCGTGGGGATCACGGACGGGGCTGAGCACCCGGTCTACCAGACCAAGTGGCTGAAGCACGGGCTGCGGCGGCTGGGGCTCGAGGACTCGTTCCGGATTCCCCGCGTCTTCGACAGCTACTCCGCCCTGTTCTGGATGGACTACACCGACGAACACGTGGACGGGCCGGCGTTCGACGAGGGTGGGAAGGAGAACTACCCGTACCTCGGGTGGGCGGAGGCGCATTTCCACCGCTGGGGGCCGCCGACGGCGCTGGCGAAGCACCAGTACCCGCTTACGTGGGAGGCCTACGCGAGCCAGGCCCGGTATGAGGGGATGCGGGTGGTGTGCGAGGAGTATGTGGAGCGCAGAATCTGCAGCCCGCACTCGTGGCACGCGGCGGAGATGTTCCTGTATCTGGTGGACGTCGGGAAGTAGCCGGTCGAGGCGAGGGTCGCAGCCTTGGAAGGCTGCGCCACAGCACCTACACCATGAGCAGCCTCATCGGCCGGAGAGTGCGGTCGAAAGGGTTGAGGACCAGGCCGAGCGTCTGCAGGGTCACCATGCCCAGGATGGCCGCGTCGCCCGGCTCGCCGAGGACGACGGGCGAGTGGGCTTCCTCGCCTTGGACAGAGAACCGGGCCTCGGAGACCGAGCGGGAGATCCGAGTGCCGTCGGCCAGTGTGAAGTCGACGTTCCGCTTCGGCTCCAGGCCGAGCCCCTGCCAGACCTCAACCGGCAAGACGGAGTAGGTCGCGCCACTGTCGACGAGGAGGTCCACGGGTCGGCTGGCCCCGGAGGGGCCGGTGACGGTTGCCTCGACGTATGTGACGCCCATCGAGGGCTCCCTCTCCCCTATCTCCTGAGCTGCAGTGTCGCCAGGCCGGAGGTCTGGGCGCCGCCGGTTGAGCGGGCGGTGACGCGGACGAGGTAGGTGCCGGCAGGAGCGCCCAGCCCGGCGTCGGTTCTCCCATCCCAGAGGAGCGTGCTGAGGCCCTGGCCGCAGGTCGCCGTCGGCAGCGCGCGGACGATGCGACCGGCGGCGTTGAGGACCATGACGGTCACTTCGGCCGGGGCCGAGAGGCTGAACACGATCTGGGCGCCGCCCGCACGGGTGGGCGCGGTCGAGAGGGAGGACAACGCCGCGGCCTGGCCGGCCGCTCCTGAGAGCTGCGGGCCGGAGGCCCAGGTGGTCTCGGCGATCAGGCCAAGGGCAGCCGGGCCCTTCCGCGCGCGGAAACGGTAGCGGAACTCGGTGCCGCCGGGGTACTCGGCGCCGAGCTGGACCCGCCACCGGACAGTGCTGTCGCTCGCGATGTTCCGCTTCTTGCGGCCATGGATCTGCCAGCCGGTCCCCGGGGTGTAGACGTTGACCTGGAGCTGCACGAAGGAGGCGGGCTTGCTGTCGCGCGACGAGTAGACGACCGAGTAGCGGAAGCTGGTGGTGGCGTCACCGCTCGTCGGGGTGACCTTGGGGCTACTGAGGATCGGGGGCGAGAGGACCTCCGGGCCATCCTGCTCGTTGGTAGGCTCACCGGTGGCGGGGTTGGTGCCGTCGCTGGCCTCGAAGTAGCAGGAGTAGTCGCCCCAGGTGAGCGTGCGGGAGTATTTGAAGACGACGCCTGCCCGGTAGTCGTTGGCGGTGCCGCAGGCCATGAGGAAGGGGCTGTCGGTGATCTCGGAGCCGTAGCGGATGATGTGGACCTTGACGCCGGGGTCGGGCGGGTCACCGTTCGGGTCGGCGTACTTGACCTTCCAGGTGAACCGCGTGCCCTGCTCCTCGACATCGGGATCGACGCCGTCGTTGGTCCAGCCGCCCTTGCCGACCCACGAGAGCGTGGGCACCGTGCCGCTCGGCCCGCCGACGTTGAGGCGGACGCGGGGGAGGTCGTAGCCCGCCTCTACGGGGACACCGACGATGGTCTGCGACTCGCCCTGGTAGGTCGCCGTAAGATCATAGAGGCCGGGACTGAGGTTGACGAAGCCATAGGTACCGTCGGCGCGGGTGGTGGCCGGAGGGAGGGCGCTGCCGCCCTGGGGCACGGCGTCGACGCGGGCGTTGGTTGCGATCGTGCCGCGATAGAGCACCTGACCGCGAAGGCCGCCGACGAGGCTGCCCCGGTTGTTGTCCTCGAGCAGTGTGTGCCACGCGTTGAGGCGCCCCCACCCCACGTAGCTGTTCCAGCCGGGCACGCCGAGGATGTCATCGGCGCCCCGGCAGATCGCCTTCCAGATGAGGAGCGGGGCGTTCGGCGTGGACTGGGTGATGCCGCGGTAGGCCGCGTAGAGGCTGGCCAGCCCGACGACGTGAGGGCAGGCGAGCGAGGTGCCGAAGTGGTACTGGTAGTCGTGGCACCGCTCGGGGTCCCAGCCCACGTCTTTGAGGGGCACGTACTCGGTGGGAAGCGGGCACCAGGTGCCCCAGAAGGCAAGCGGGACATAGGAGACGTCGCCCGCCGGCGCGGCAATGCTGACGTAGTAGCCGAAGTTGGAGTAGCTCGCCGGCGTGTCGTAGGGGTACCAGGTGGTGGCCGCCACGGCCATGACACCATCACAGGCGGCGGGGTAGAGCGGCCGGTTCGCGCCGTCGCCTTCGTTACCGGCCGCCGCGACGACGAGGGACCCGTGGTCCCAGGCGTAGTCCACGGCGTCCTGCTCCGCCTGGGAGAAGAAGTAGTCGCCGGCGCTGATGTTGATGACCAGAGCGCCATGATCGACGGCCCACAAGATGCCCACGGCCAGGTCGACGTCGGTCCCATTGCCCGTGTTGTCGATGGCCTTGACGGGGAGGATCTGGGCGTGGTAGCCCAGGCCGGCGATGCCGGTGCCCTCATAGCAGACGCCGTTGTTGGTGGAGGCGGCGACGACACCCGAGACGGCGGTGCCATGGCCGTAGTCGTCGGCGAACTGGGTGGGATCGGCGCCGGCCATGACGTTGCGACCCTCAGCCACGTCGACCTGCCCACCCTGGGCGGCGTCGGGGGAAGAGCCGCCGACGTTGATGAACTCCGCCTGAGGGATGCTGTCGGTGCCGCCGACGTCAATGCCCGTGTCGATGACGGCGACCTTGGGGGCGTTGTGGGGCTTCGTGGCCTGGGTGTAGTAGGTGCCGGGGTAGATGTCCCAGGCCTTCAGGGCGTCGATGTTCCGCAGCGTCCACTGGAACCAGGTAGCCTCGCCCTCGGTCTCGTAGTCGAAGGGGGCGATGCTCGTGTCGATGGTGTTGTAGGCCGGGTCGTTGGGCGCCGCCAGAACCAGGGCGCGGCGCCGGTAGATCGGCTCGGCATAGCGCACGCCGGGGAGCTTGGCGAGCTTCCGGGCGGCCGCCCGAGGTGTGTCGGCGCCGGCGAAGCGGAAGACCTGGGCGCTGATCTGGGGCAGGCGCCGGGAGGGGGTGGCTCCCAGGGCCTTCACCACGCCCGCGACCACGGAACCGGACGCCTCGCGCGCGTACCCCACGACGATCTGGCCCGGCACGATGGGCGGGACGGGTTTGGTCGGGGTCAGTCGGTGGGACCAGGCGCACGGGATGATACAGAAGATGAGGGCCAGCACGAGCGCGATCCGGGCGCAGCGTGGAAGCACGGCTCTCCCCCCTTCGACACAGGTGACCTGTCCGGACTAGCGACCAATGCCGCCCGCGCCTGCAGCGCGCGGCCGGTACCAAGCACCCGACCGAGTTCCCTTCGGGAGGTTCTACCCACTTTCCTCCCCCGCCAACCCCCTCCGGCCGACAAGGGGAGCGGCGCGAGCGGAGAGAAGGACGACAGGCCCGTCGGGCACGGCGAAGGGAGGGCGCACAATGTGCGAGCACGTCGTCATCCTGGTGACTGCGCCGGCGATCGAAGAGGCCGAGGCCATCGCGAGGCGGCTGCTCGAACAGAGGCTGATCGCCTGCGCGAACCTCGTGGCGGGGGTGAGATCGCTCTTTCGCTGGGAGGGGAAGATCGATGAGGCGGATGAGGTGCTGGTGGTGATGAAGACGCGCCAGGAGCTGCTCGACGCAGTCACGGGGGCGGTCCGCGAGATGCACAGCTACGATGTGTGCGAGGTGATCGGGCTGCCGTTCGTGGGGGGAAGCGAGGCGTATCTGAGATGGGTGGATGAGAGTGTCGGGACGGCAGGGATCAGGGATCAGGGGTCAGGGAACGGCAGGGGACGGCAGCGGCAGGGAGGGACGGCATGATCGACTTCCACGGGCATCTGGGGAACCTGGCGAGGGAGAGCTACCCGGAACGGCCGGCGCTCACGGCGGCGCAGCTGATCGACCGGATGGACCGGATGGGCATCGATGTCACCGTGCTCCAGCCGCTCGAGAGCCCGGAGGGCGGGTGGGGCTACTGCCTGACGGAGGAGGTGGTGGCTGCGCGGGATGAGTACCCCGAGCGGTTCGTCGCCTTCCTGTGCGTCGACCCGCGCTACCCGGCCGCCGAGAGGTTCATCGATGTGTGTGTAACGAGGTTCGGGTGCCAGGGCTTCGGGGAGCACGTGAATGGGCTGCCGTTCGATCACGAGCTGAACCGGCGGCTGTACGCCAAGTGCGACGAGCACAGGTTGCCCCTGTGCTTTGGCGACGACCTGAACTGCTTCGATGAGCCCGGGCTGCCACGATTGGAGCGTTGCCTGGAGGACTACGCGAACGTCAAGTTCTGCGGGCATGGGCCCGGCTTCTGGTCCGCGATATCGGGTGACGATGACCGGACGGTCGTCTACCCCACGGGGCCGGTGAAACCCGGCGGGGCGTTGGACCGGCTGCTTTGCCAGCATGGGAACCTGTACTGCGACCTGTCGGCCGGGTCGGGCTACAATGCGATGACGCGCGATCCGGACTTCACGAGGGGGTTCATCGAACAGCACTGGCGGAGGCTGCTCTGGGGGACGGACTACTGCCTCGTGCACCAGGAGACGCCGCAGGTCGAGTGGCTGCGCGGGCTGGACGTGACGGACGAGGTGCGGGAGGCGATCAGCGACGGGAATGCGCGGAGGGTCATCGGGCTCCACGGGGCTTGAGGAGAGCGGGAACCCACGCGACCCCGCCGGGGTGTTCTCTACAAGTGGTGCGTTGCCGTACTCGCTTCACAGAGGAGGTCAGACATGCAGATCAAGGGCTCCAAGACGGAACGCAATCTCATGAGTGCCTTTGCCGGAGAGTCGCAGGCGCGGAATCGGTATACCTACTTCGCCAGCCAGGCCAAGAAGGAGGGGTTCGAGCAGATCCGCGCCATCTTCGAGGAGACCGCGAACCAGGAGAAGGAGCACGCCAAGCGTTTCTTCGGGTTCCTGGAGGGAGGAGAGTGTGAGGTGGCCGGGGCGTTTCCCGCGGGGGTGATCGGCACGACGGCCGAGAACCTCCGGGCCGCTGCTGCAGGCGAGCACATGGAGTGGGGCACCCTCTACCCCAGCTTCGCCCAGGTCGCCCGCGAGGAGGGTTTCGCAGCCGTCGCCGCGGTGTTCGACAACATCTCGGTGGCGGAGAAGCAGCACGAGAGGCGGTACCTCGGGCTGCTCGCGAATGTGGAGAATGGCACGGTCTTCAAGAAGGACAAGCCGGTCGTGTGGCGCTGCCTGAACTGCGGGTACAGAGTGGAGGGGACAGAGGCGCCCGCGAGCTGCCCGGCGTGTGCTCACCCGCAGGCGTTCTACGAGCTGCTGGCAGAGAACTGGTAGCGAAGCGCCCACGACACCGTGGCAGTGGCACTGGCGGCGGGGCTGCCAGTGCCACTGTCTACGCCGGCGGTGGAACGACCACCACGCAGGAGGCGGCCAGGGCGCAGTTGCCGAAGGTGCCGGTTGCGATGACCTCCAGGGCGCCGAAGTAGGGCACGTAGCTCCTCGAGGCGTAGTCGTAGCGAACCCCCAGGTCGGAGAGCGGGACGGAGGCGGTGTACAGCCCGGCGCGGTCGGCGCGCGGCAGGTGGACCGCCTTCCCCGGCAGCGGGACGAAGCGTGCCTGGAGCTCGCGAGGGGCATCGGGTGGGGATGCGCCCACGCACTCCGCTCTGATGTCGAGCGTCTTCGCGTTGCGCAAGTCGGCGGTGAGCACGACCGGGACTCGAGCTTCGGCGCGCATGACCGAAGCCAGAGCCTTGGCGTAGCGGCCCGCCGCGAAGGCCTCCCTGGCGCGGCCGAGGTGAGCGCGGTGGGGGCCGGTTGCCTCGGCAGGGAGCTGGGCGAGACGGGTCTCGAGCTGCGCGAGGCGGTCGCGCACGGTCTGGTCCGCCTCGGCTCCGAGGAAGACGACGGCGCTGCGGTGCGCGGGGATGGTGAGCTGGGGCCGGACGGACTCGCGAGGCGCAAGGCCGAGGTCCGTCCCGGAGGCGAGGTCGGTCAGACGCGCCTGGGGCAGGCTGCTGGGGAGGAGGTCGGGCGTCACGTGGAGTTGGGCCTTGATGTCGAAGCCGGCGAGGTTGGCGAGGATCACGATGGCGTTCAGGCCGTCGGAGAGCGTGAAGGCCTCGATCGCCGCCCTCGCCGGGCGAGGGACCCGGTAGACCAGTTGCAGCTCCAGGTCGCCATCGGCGGGGGCGTCATCCACGCAGCGAGCGCCCTGCAGGTAGGTGTCATCGCGCTTGCCCCAGACCCCAAGGAGCTGTGGAGGCAGGTCGGCCGAGGGGAGCAGTCGCAGGTAGTAGCTGCCGGCGGGCGCGGGCGGATCGACCGGCACTTCGTGCTTCGCGTTGTCGGTGAGCTCGTCGGGAGGGAACGTCCGACGGCCCACGACGCGACCCCCGGGGCCGCCAGCCAGGACCTCCAGCGTGAGCGAGTGGTCGGCGACCTTCTTCGTGTAAGTGGGGTTCCACACGGCGACGGCGGCGAGGCCGTCCACGGCCGTCACGAAGGTCTGACCGACGGAGCGGTGGCCGGCGAGGTCGAAGGGGGTATCGTGGCCGCCCACGGGCGTCTCGGCCCGCCTCTCCACGTAGGCCTGGTCCGAGGTGGCCTCGACGCGTACATAGCGGGCGTCGCGAGCGTCGATGAGGCGCTCGAGCTGGTCGGCGAGCGTGGGCGAGTCAGCGGGCAGGCGGACGACGCTCTCCCCTACTCCGGCGAACGGGTCCGCGGCGCGGCGCGTGAGGTTCTCGTCTTCCTCGGCGTTCGGTCCCACCAACGCGAGGGTGCCGCCGGAGGCGGCGAAGCGCCGGAGGGCCGCCGTACATTCGGATGACATGACGCGGTTGTCGCCGGAGACGATCAGCGCGCAATCGCTCAGCTCGCCGCTCAGGATCTGCTCGTCGCAAAGGATGCGGTAGCCGATCTGGCGCTGGGTGAACTCCCGGTGGAGGCGAGTCCAGAGCGGCGAGAAGCCATCGAGGGTCCAGGCGGCCTGCGCGAGGTAGAGGCCGACCTTCTCCTTGACGGGCCAGGTGTCATCGAAGTAGGGCTCGACGCGGTGCCACTCGGCGAAGAGGCGCTTGATCTCCTCCTGCGCCGGGGTCCCCTTCACCCCCCACTCGCCGTCGGGCAGGTCGCCGCGCCACTGGATGAAGCCCATGTGCCAGGCCCCCGTGCCGACGGACTCCCAGAAGTAACGGCGCGCGGCCTCGGGCGTGTAGGAGGTGCCACCGCCGCGCGCCTTGGGGTTGGTCTTCTTGTAGGCGAGACGCACCGGGCAGAGGGGCTTGCCGAAGGTGCCGGCAGCGCGCATCCACATCAGGTTGTAGAGGTCGGAGTCCTCGTCGGACATGATCTGGCCCATCTCCCAACCATCGGAGACGGCAGCGTAGAGGTTCATGTCCTGGCCGAGCTCAGTGCCCAGGCGGCCGCGGAAGAGGTCGCCATGGTTGCACGTGACGACCGGTCGAGACGGGTCGGCTGCCTTGATCTCGGCGAAGTGGTACTGGAAGCGCTCGGCCATGGCGGCGTTGCGGTAGCGGAGCCACTCGAGGGTGGGGAGATCCCGCCCGGGAGGATTCGGCGGAGACACCTCGTCGAAGCTCGCGTATCCTCTCCCCCACGCCACGTTGAGGGCGGCGACGTCGCGGTACCGGAGCCTGAGCCAGGCGCGGTAGTGGGCGACGGCGTCGGGGGCGTAGTCGGTCCACAGCCCGCTGCCGTACGTCGGATAGAGCGCCTCGCCCCCCATGCACCAGAAGAGCAGGTTGGGGTTGTCGCGGATGGCCCCGACGACGGCGCGGAGGTAACGCCGCGTGCCGTCTACGATGACGGCCTGATCGATGCTGGGCCAGGGGGCGAGCTGGCCGAACATGCCCGCCATGATCGGGTTGCCGTTGGCATCGCGCATGCCCATGTCGGGGAAGCGCTCGATGAACCACTCGGGGTAGTAGGGGAAGCCGCCGTTGTTCCAGTTGCCCACGGCGTAGTCGAAGTGCATGCCGGCTTCCACCAAGCGACCGAGAATGCCTGGCCCGAGGCGGATGGCGTGGTGATCAGCGACGGGAGGGATGAGGGCGCGGTCGCCGGCCGCGGTGCGACACCAGAGCTCGAGGTCGTCGTCGGCGGCGGGCTTGCGGTCGATGAAGCCGGAACCACCGGGGTAGGCGTCGCGACCGACGGCCCAGACGCCCATGCCGGGACCGGTGAGGCCCGATTGCTCGAGGTAGTACGACCCGGGAGGCAGCTCGGGGAAGGTGAGCCAGGTGAGCTGGTTGTCCTTCACGCTGGTGAAGGCTTGCGTGGCTAGCGGTTGCGGAGGCGTCTTGCCCCACTGGTCCGGGGGCAGAGCGAAGAGCGAGAGGGTGCAGCCGCTGCCCTCGGTGACGAAGGTGGGCGTGCAGAAGGCCAGGCCGGTGAGAGGGACATCGACCGTGAAGCTCTGGCCGAGGTGGTTCGTGTCGCGGAGACCGTCGAGGCTGGCGACCCCGACGCCATAGGGCGCGGCCGGGTCCTGGGTCGGCACCCACATGGAGCCACAGCCCACGGCGTTGGCGCCGTGGTCGCGCATCTCGCGCAGCTCGTCGAGGTCATCGTCGAAGGAGAAGCCAACGTACTCGCACGGTCGCCGGCAGCGGTCGAAGAAGAGGGGACTGAGCATCGGGGACGGTGCCTCAGCCGCGAGGGCCGGCCACGCGGGGGCCCAGAGGAGGGGAAGCGCGAACACACAAGTGCGGAGGACCACTGTGTAGCCCCCTCGGTGGTGTCACGGCACAGCCTCCGGTCCGACCCAACCGGCTAGGGGTGGGCCGTGTGGCCAGAGGAGTGGGCCGGTAGTCAGCCCGCGGCTGTGCGCGTTCGGGCTCGCCGGTCTGTGGCTGCGGTGCGCGCGGAAGCCGAGGACGGGCCGGCGGCCGATCTCCCGGGGTGTCGTAGAGCATCCACTTCCACCCTGAACTCGCGGGTCTGCTGCTCCCAGTAGGCGATCTCCTCTTCACGAGTCATCCGGCTGATGATCTCGTAGACGGCGTCTCCGCCGTGGTGCTGCAGCTCGACGCAGTCAAGCCTCTTCCTCTTTGCCATACTGGATCACCTCGGGAGGGGAGCAGATCGCGATCTCATGGTAGCCCCTGAGTCGGTTGACCGCGTTGTAGAGTGGCACCTTCTGGAAATGCACGATGTGCCTGAAGTTCCAGCTCACGATGACTGAGCAGGCGGACACGGTGGCAATGGCGACGTGTAGGGCATCGGCCGCTCTGCGCCGGGACAGAATGCCGGCCTTCACGTAGGCGTCCCTGAGGTCGACTGCTTCGGCCGACATGTCCACGAGTTCGGCCTGCGTCGCCGCGTCCCTGAAGAGCAGACGCACGTTCTCGGGGGCGGTCGCGATCTCGTTCCTCACCAGGACCGATGTGACGAGCGCGAAGCGCCCCTGTCTGGCTTGCTCGAGCACCGCTCGGCTGGCCTGGGCGAACCCCTCGTCGTAGGCGCCGCCGAAGACTGACGTGTCCGCGTAGATCCTGATCGGTATGGCCCCCAGATCGTCCTCCCCCCTTCTGTACGCCTCGTGGGATGACAGGGTTTCATCTCATCGGGAAGCTCAACCGGTCCATCGGGTCGGTGCCTGCCCGCTTCTCCTGGGCGTTGGGCCAGCCGTCGCCGTCGATGTCGGGGTCGGCGTTGTCGCCGATGCCGTCGCCGTCGGTGTCGCGCCACTCCTTGGGGTCGAGGGGGAAGGCATCCCACGGCACGGATTGGGCGCGAGGGACGCCGTCGCCATCGAGGTCCAGCTCCTGGTAGTCGGGGATGCCGTTCTTGTTGTCGTCATCGGCAATGCCGTCGCCGTTCTTGTCGGCATCGAGGCTATCGCCGATGCCATCGCCGTCCGTGTCGGCCCATTCCTCGGGCTCGAGCGGAAAGGCATCCCTGGCGTTGGGAACGCCATCGTTGTCGTTGTCGGGGTCCACGGTGTTCGGCCGACCGTCGTGGTCGATGTCGGGGGGCCCGGCGGGGGTGGTGAGCAGCGCGAGGTCGATGGTGAAGTCCGGGGCGGTGAAGGTGCGAGTGCCCGCCGGAGCATCGACGGTCGCCAGGATCGTGGCCGTCTCGGTCGAGTACCAGTAGGCCTTGGCGGCCTTCGGCACGTCGAGCGTCACCGTTAGCCCCTGCACAGTGGAGGCGTGGTCGCGGTAGTGGTGCAGGTAGACGCCGGCGCGCTCGGTCGAGGCCAGGGCGTAGGCGCGAACCGACTGCGGGTCGGAGACGGCCACCTTCGCCATCCGCAACCCCGGGCCGAGCGAGTAGGCGAAATCCTGCATGGCGCGGACGACCTCGCGCTCCGTGGGGCCCAGCCAGATGTTCATGAAGTGCCCGTCGCGGGCGTAGCTCGTGTTCCAGAAGACGAAGGCGATCTCGTTGAAGAAAGCCGACCAGTTGCGGATCCTCATTCGCACGGCGGAGCCCGGGTCCCATACACCGCCGATGCCGGGCTGCCGGCGCTGCTCATCGGAGGCATGGTTGCCTTGCTCGCCCACGATGACGGGCTTGCCGTGCCTCTTCCACTCGGTGGCATTGGAGGCGGTGCTCTGGTCGCACGCGAGCCCGTCGCTGACCCCCTCGTACCAGTGGGGAGCGTTGACATCGATGCTGGGAAGCTCAGGGCGTTCCCAGCTCGTGGCGATGGGGTGGTGGTAGGGATCGATCGACTTCAGGTAGGGGATCGTGACGGCGTACCAGCCGTCGCTCGCCTTCTGCTCGTTCAGGAGCTCCCAGAAGTCGACGTAGGCTCCCCAACGGTCGACGCTGTACTTGATGAACCGCTTGATCTTCTCCATCGCCGCGGCGTCTTCGGGGCGATCATTGAAGACGTTCTGGTAGCCGAACAGGCCGTAGAAGACGCGGAAGCCGTATCTGCGCACGGACTGGAGAAGCTCGTCGGTCATGACGCCCTGCTGGGGGAGGTAGTCGTCCAGGTCGTTGTAGAGGACGTAGGAGCAGTTCTGCTGGGAGAATCGGAAGAGGTTGAAGCCGCAGCGCCCGTAGTGGCGGAAGTAGGTGTCGCCGTTCTGCGGGTTCATCGAGGGGCCGGGTACGAACATGGGGCCGGGCGGCAAGGTCGGCCGCCCCTGCCGGTCGGTGCGGAAGGGGCCCTCCAACGACATGCCGGAGAGGCAGGAGCCGGTGCCCTCGCCGTCGCCGAGGCACTCCTGCAGGCCAATGGGGTGGTAGGGGGAGCCGTCGTCAAACACCCAGCGGAAGGGGTTGCTCGGGTCTTGCCTCACGAAACCGTGGTTGGGCACGCGCCCCTTCACGCAGGTGAACTCGCCCTGGCCGGTCGCCTGCGCGCCGGCGGGGTTGGCGAAGACGTAGGAGTAACGCCAGCGGCCAAGCTCACCCGGTGCGAAGCGTGCTTCCCAGATGTTGGCACGGTCGAACAGGTACTCGACGTGGTTCGGCCCATGGCCCTCGGCACGGGTCAGCTTGATCTCGGGCCTCTTCAGCGAACCGTAGTGGAAGCCGCCGACCTTTATCTCCTGGCCGGTCGGCGAGACGAAGGTGACCTCAATGGTCACATCGAGGAAGGGGTTCTGGTACGGCTGATCGTGCTGGAAGGTGAGCTCGAAGACGTCGTAGAGAGGCACCGTGAGGGTGTTCTGTGTGCCGCCAACCGTCAACGGCGGCGCCGCCGGCTCGGCGGCCCTGGCCCTGAGGCCCCCCATCACAGCCAGGATGCAGCCCGCGACGAGGGCTACTGAGGATGCCAAGGCCACGGTCGAGCGCATTGCTCGGCCCCCTCTCGCCTGGTGCTCCAGTGGATGTTCGCCGTGCGCTTCGTCACCCCTTGCGGGAGCGGAGGAGCCGCCAAACGAGGTGAAGGGTGGGCAGCACCCCGTTACGCGACGGGTTCAGTTGCCCCTTCTCCCCTGTTCCCCGTTCGCTGTCTCAGCGCCTCAGCCATTTGCTGGAGGTCGAAGCCCTCCTGCTTGATCCGGAGGTCGTAGTAGAGGAGGGTTTGGGTGATCATGGTGACGGGGCCGATGAGGATGCCCACGATCTGCTGGATGCACTGGGAGACGAGCTGCAGGGGGGCGAACAGCTCCTGGCGCCAACTGGCGAGGAGCGAGGCGGCGACCGAGATGGGGCCGGTGGCGATCATGGCGACGAGCAAGGTGCCGAGAAAGACGAGGAACATGGCGCCGAGGGCATGCCAGAAGTAGCTGCGAACGAGGGCGCGGGCGCGCTGCAGGCTGTCCATGCCGCGGATACCCTCGACAACCATGACGGTATCGTAGAGGAAGAACCAGACGACGAAGACGATGCCGAGCAGGGAGCCGCCGAGGAGCCCCAGGCCGCCGAGGAGGAGGCCGAGGGCCAGGCCGAGGTCCGGGCTGGCGAACACCGCCAGAGGCACTCCCACCAGCCCCCCGAGCAGCACGCCGGCGAGCGGCCCGATCGAGACGATGAGACCGAAGACGAGGGAGACGACGAAGAGCGAGCCCCAGTAGGGCCGGGCGCGCCGGTAGGCCTCGCCGATGGTGATCGTGCGGCCGAGGTACTGCTCGGAGATGGTGATGGCCAGCGCGCCCTGGGAGAGCGGACCCACGATCCAGGCGATGAGCAGGGAGACCGAGAAGCCGACGACCCCGATGGCTGTCTGCGTCAGGTCGGGCTGGAAGCCGACGGGAGGGGCGCTGTAGGTGAGCAGGGGCTCGAAGGCCAGAGTGAGGTAGTAGCTGCCGACAGTGGAGGCAACGCCAAAGGGGATGAGGAGGACCGCCGAGACGCCCAGGAGGGTGGCGAAGTGGCGGCGGTAGAGCCGCACAGTGGCGTCGAGCAGGTCGACGATGCCGCGGGGTCGCAGCTCGGGCAGGGGCTGTGCCACAGGCAACCCACCGATCGGGCAACTCAGGTGTCTTCGTCGGGCGCGGCGCAGGCCGGGCTCTCCGGGCTACCGGTGAGGCGCGTGTCCGGGGGCAGGTCCACGCCCTCCTCGACAACCGCCCACTCCAGCACGCAGGACTTCCCAAGGCGCGCGCCCGACATGACCAGGCAGTTCGCCAGGCGGCACCCGGGGCCGATCACAGCACCGGCCAGAATGTAGGCGCCCGGCCCGATCTGCGCGTCTTGGTTCACCGAGGCGCCCGAGCCCAGGATGTAGGGCGGCGTGAACGTTGCCCCGGGGGCAGCTGTTGCCTGGGGGGATCGAATGGCCGGGTCGGGGCGGTCGGCATCCTGGAGCAGTGCCCCGTTGAGGCGGACGACCTCCGCCGGGCGGGCGACATCGGACCAGCAGCCTTCGATGGGCAGCGCGCCCACGACGGCGCCGTCGGCGAGGAGCTTCTGGATGGCATCGGGGAGCTCGTGCTCACCGCGCTGGGAGAGCGGCACCGTCCCGGCAACCTCCATGGTCTGGGGCGGCAGCATGAAGATGCCCGCGTTGTTGTAGTGCGTGGTCGAGGCGCCCTGGGGCGGCTTCTCGATGATCCTCACCACGCGACCGTCTTCGACGTAGACCGCAGCGCCCTCGTGGGGATCAGGCACCCAATTGACGGTGAGGAGCAGATCGGGGCGCTGCTCCTCCCAGGCCTGACGGAGGTTGCGGTAGTTGCGCGGGGAGACGATGATGTCGCCCCAAGAGAGGAAGAAGGGCTCGCGCTCGATGAAGGCCGCGGCGAGGAGGGTGGCATCGCCGGTGCCGGTCGGTCGCTCCTGCACGATGTAGCGGATCGAGATCCCGAAGCGGTCGCCAGCGCCGAGGGCCTCGCGGACCATCTCGCCGCGGTAGCCGACGACGATGAGCAGGTCGGTGACCCCGGCGTCGACCGCACCGAGGACGATGTGCTCGATCATGGGTCGGTCCAGGATCGGGACAAGCGGCTTCGGTCGCCGGTTGGTGAGCGGCCGCATGCGCGTGCCGAGACCGGCGGCCAGGATAACCCCCTTCACGTCATCACCTCATTGGGCAGGCTCATCCTGAACGCAGAGGCAACGGCTAGCCGCTGCGTTCGCCGCGTGAGTGTACCACAGTTCGGCCGCCGGCGGTAGAGGCGATGGGGGCGGGTGTGCAGCCGCAGATCGCAGGTAGTTGGCCTCTGGTAGCAGTGGCACTGGCAGCCCCGCTGCCAGTGCCGCCGCGCCCCCCGATGGCCAAACGGGGGCGCCCACAAAAAAAACAACCCGCAATCAACAATCACAACGATAAAACA
>Ga0315289_10000217_pt1 | contig 90738 bp, 80 predicted proteins | sample YL17G11_40_MG_FD_203452 | JGI IMG/M metagenome (GOLD analysis project Ga0315289, IMG submission 203452) | Sediment microbial communities from Yellowstone Lake, YNP, Wyoming, USA - YL17G11_40 | ecosystem: Environmental > Aquatic > Freshwater > Lake > Sediment | place: USA: Wyoming | collected...
CCGCCTTCCCCAGCATCTGACTCACTTTCGTGATCGCCGCCGTCAGCGTCGTCTTCCCATGGTCGATGTGCCCCATCGTCCCCACGTTCAGATGCGGCTTCTTCCTCTCATACTTCTGCTTCGCCATGTCCTCTTCTCCTTTTCAAACGAGCTTTCAGCCTCGACAATGGAGCCCATGGTGGGAATTGAACCCACGACCCCACCCTTACCAAGGGTGTGCTCTACCGACTGAGCTACATGGGCCTACTGGCCCCCCCACCTTGGCGGGGTTGTGGGCGGTGAAGGATTCGAACCTCCGAAGTCTTCTGACAACTGATTTACAGTCAGTCCCCTTTGGCCGCTTGGGTAACCGCCCGCGATTCAATTGGCTGGCACCTGCTCTGCTCGTCGCTTCGTCCCTTGGCCCATCCCGCAAGAGACGAACCGACTAACCGATCAGTGCCTGGAGCCGACGACGAGAATCGAACTCGTAACCGCCCGCTTACAAGGCGGGTGCTCTGCCGATTGAGCTACGTCGGCAATTAACAGGAGAATTATACCAAAAGCCTTCCTACCGTCAATGACCTTGTCCGTCCCTGGTACCCCCGGGCGCCGCAAACGTTGTCCAGACCGATTCCGTCTCACCTAGAACGGCTGTTCAGATTGGTGTTTCCGCCCTCCGCCATATTGATCCTCCGGCTACATGTTTCCCCCGCACCGATGCGGGATTTCTTCAGAGTGTTTGGGGACCGCGACAATATGCCCGCGCAAGGAACCACGTAGGCCGCGTCAATCCTCTTGCGTCATGTGATCCAATTGGACCCTCGTCAGAAGCGAACAAGGGGGATGCGATCCGCTCGTTCACAGTCTTCTGGCCTCCCGCGGCCGGCCCTGTGCCGCGGCCACCCACGCCATTGGGCGGGGATGCTGACCTTCGACAGTCCGCATCCGTCCACGAACTGCATTATGCAGCGGCACAGCCCCGGTCAGACAGGCCCCACCTCGTGCGCGGCCTGGATAGCCAGATCGATGAACACTGCAGACGACCAGCCAAACGTGGCAGCCGCCTCGGGCGGGTTCTCACCCGTCTCGGGATGGTAGTACTCGTAGATGTCATCCCCGCGGCAGATCAGATCCAGCGTGCGCCGGCGCAGATCACGCGCAAGGTCAGCATACCCTGAGCGCAGCAGACCTTCGATCAGGAGGTAGTTGATGTTGACCCACGTGGGTCCGCGCCACATCCGCAGGGGATTGTATTTAGGATCATCCATGGCCACGCTTGGGACGGGGTAGCGCGACCAGAATTGGCGCTCGTCTGTCAGGTGTCCTACAAGTCGCCTCGAGATCTCCGCTGGCAGCTGTCCGGTGAGGAGTGGAAAAAGGTTGAATGGTGTTCGGACGTTCACCCGTATCCCGTTCCGCCTCGCCCAGAAGAATCCGGTTTGCTCATCCCAGCTGGTTTTGACGAGGCGCTGAGCCATGGCCCGCGCACGCTCCTGCCACATCTCTGCCTCGTCGTATTCTCCGATCACCTGGGCAATGCGGCCGAGCGCCTCTTGCTGAAGGTATAGATACGTATTGAGGTCGGGAGACTCCACCGGCATGCCGTCATCCCACAACGGGCTGTCGTCCAGACCCGATGAAAACGGGTGTTGGTATTCACACAAGCCATTGCCATCCAGGTCGTTCTTCTCAAACCACCATGTGTTCCACCGGACAATGGGTTCGTAGATCTCATTAAGGAACTCGCGGTCGCCATCCAGCTCGTAGAGTTTCCAGGCCGACCAAGCTAACAAAGGCGGTTTCGTGACGTCTGCATCCACAGGAGCACTGAGATGCGTCACCGTTCCCTCGTCGTGGATGGCATCCGGGATCATCCCATCTTCCCTCTGGTGATCGAGCATGATGCGGATCTGGTCCTGTGCTAGGCGCTTGTCGATGTGCCGGTAGGCCAGGGCATGGAAATATGCATCCCACTGCCAGACGCCCACATAGTGCATCATCGAGGGAGTCATGGCCTCGCGGGTTGTGTAGAACCGCGTTGAGATCAACCCGGCCCGCATCACCCACCACGCGTAATAGTATTGCGCCCGATACTCGTCGGCCACCTCGGGCGCCGATGCGAACCAATCGTGCCAGCGGCGCGCTGCAGCATCCAATACCCGGCTGGCATTTGGGATGTAGCGGTTGAAGCCCAGCCTCGGTGTGATGTTCAGGAGAAAGCTTCTGTTGCCCTCAGATGCATCCAGGAGCAGCTGCACGGACTGATTTCCTGTGGTCAGGCCGGTCGCGTTGTGGCGCAGTATGTGCGCATCTGTCGTGTATGCGACATTTCGCCGGATATCACCTGTCAGACGAAGCACACCGCCGCGCCGGTCAGGATGGGCACTGTCCAGATTCGCCTCGAACTTGAATCCGCACCGGGCCGCTGGGAGCGTCATCAGCAGCGTCTCCGGATCCACGAAGCTCAGAATGAACTCCCCCACCGGCGTGGCGCACTCCAGTTGGTGGGGGTATGTCGTCAGCGTCACCTCGAGTGGATTGCTGTCTCCATCCGTCAGAATCCATTGGTCAATGAGGGGCGCGCGCTGCCGGTACGCCGCGAGCTGTCCCGCCAGCTTGGACCAGCGCTCTGCCAATCGGATCGTGAAATGCCGGTTGGATCGGAAGACCAATAGACGCGAGGCGCGATCGCTAAAAGGACTTTGTTTGAGATTGATGCGGTTCTTGAGCAAACTGAGATACGGCGATTCAAAGCTCACTGAGCTGACCTCGCAACCACGCCTGTTGGCGGCGCCTGGTGCAAAACACAAGCGACGCACGACCGAATGATCTTCTTCCAGGTTCCGTCGACTGGTGAATTATCCTACCACTTGCGGATACTTCTGGTACTTGCTCATCCTAAAGGCGTGGTTGCCTGAGCATGCGCCAAGCCCCAAGGCGCCCCCCCGATTCGAGCCCTTGCTCGCGTTGGTATGGACAGCTGAGCCGGCATTGGCTCGCAAAGCGGAGGCATAAGAGGAGAGGGGTCAGTCGTGACGCCTGCCGCAATCCCCAAATCCAGAATTGTAGGTCGGAGATCGAGGTTCGCTCGCCCTCTTGACAGATTCCGTCCTTTCCTTATAATAGAACATATGTTCTGCTTTGCTGCCAGCTGACGCAAAAGAGATTCCGGTGTCACATCCTTCCACACTCCGCCATCGAGGCGGCCAACCCGGCAACACCAACCGTCTGACTCACGGGCTCTATTCCAGCCGGTTCCACGCCCGCCTGCGGCCGCAGGCCTCGGGGAATTCACTGGATCTGGATTTCGAGATCGTCTTCGCCCGAATGCGGCTGCGCGCTCTGCTCAAGAAGCAGCAACTCTGCGCCTCTCCACGTGAATGGCTGAGCTATGAGCGGGCCGTACTGCACTACGTATCGTTGATCAGTTCACTGCTCCAGGAACGCGTCCTGCGCACCCCCTTCCACGCTCAATTGATCAGGCTGGCCAAAGTTGTAGGCGTGGAGTTGTCCGGGGACTTGGGCGGGGGCGGCACAGATTCGATCCTCAATCGAACCGCGCCCGAACCTCCGGCAATTACCCCTGATTGACGGCTGGGAGCGCATTCGAATGCCGGATTTGTTTCTCGGAACGATTGATCCATCGACAGCTGAAGGAGCTGACATGCATCTCACTGACCAGACCACATCCTCCAAGCTCACCTCCCAACGACCCCCTCCCTACGCTGAAAGCCGATCGCTGACGGCTGTCCTCGCATCCCGCACGCCTCTCCCGTCCTCTGCCCTCTTCATCGGCCTCGCCGAGGACGGCCTGCCGGTGCTGCTCAACCTGCGTGATCATGCGCCGAGTCCTGTACTCGTCGCCGCGGATGCCGGCGCCGGAAAGACCCGTCTCCTACAGACCGTCGCCCGCGCCATCGAACACATTCATGATCCGGAGCGCGTGCGTTTTGCGGTTGTGACAGAGCATCCGAATGAATGGAGTACCTTCGAATACTTGCCGCACTGCGAGGGCATCCTTGCGTTCCATCATGCCCTCACCACCGCGTATTTCGCCTCCGCCATGCAGGGTAGATTGCCTGCTTCCAGTTCCTCGGCTTCACTCGTGCTGCTGATCGACGGATTCGAGATGCTTTCGACCGATGGTGACCTCCGTGATGCTGCGCACAGGTTCCTGCAGGCGCCCCCTCTGCCAGGGATCCTTCCGCTTGTGACGCTCAATACCTCTGGCGCCTCGACACCCAGCGCTTGGCTGGATGCATTCCGCGTTCGTCTATTTGGCTATGTCCGGAATCGGGCGGTTGCTGCGAGTCTTTGCGAGTCCGCAGACGCGTTCCCTGGCGGCCTGCAGCCGCCGTATCAGTTTGCAGCGCGGGAGGACAGCGCGTGGCTGCCCTTCTGGGTGCCGGAAATAGACTAGGAGGGCCTAGTGCTATCAGGCATATTCTGGTTCGAAGACGGTCCCCGGCTTGGACTGGCGAGCACTGTTACAAGGGCCGCTGCGTTCTATCGCAGCCGGTTTCACCGCGAACCCACCCTCTGTCTGGTCCCACCTGGCACAATCCACGGCGATCAGTCGCGCGTCGGCGGGCTGGCGGTGAAGTCGTATGCCTCGCTCCCGCCTCATCATTTCTGGATCGGCATCCAACGCGATGGCTAGTGTGAATCTATTTGGATCCGAACGCCACGGCGAAAGCGACGGCGTGGGTCATGCTGTGGCTAATGCTTAACGACCACTCGGTCAATCCCAGCTTGTCCGCGCGTTTCCGCGCCGCGCCGGATAGGTTCAAGATCGGCGCGTTCTGCTCATCCCCCAAGACCTCGATCTCTTGCCACCCCACTTCGCCGATCCCCGTTCCCAACGCTTTCGCCACTGCCTCTTTTGCGGCAAAGCGCCCGGCGAGGTACTGAGGGTTCCGATGGGACTGCGTTAGTTCCGCCGGCGTGTAGATCCGCTCGAGGTAGCGATCGCCATGACGGCGGACCACCTCCTGCACGCGATCGATCTCAATCAGGTCCACGCCCGTTCTCAGTATCACGGAGATGCGCTCAGTACCATTCTATGGTCCTGCCGTAGCCACGACTAGGCGCTCCGGGTCAATGAACTTCCTGGCCGCATCCAGGACCTGGCCACGGGTGATGGCATGGATCCTATCGGCATAGCGTTGGTAATAGTCGAGCCCCAACTGATAGCGTTCAATACTGAGCAGCGCGTTGGCGACGCCGGCATTGGACTCGAGCGAGAGCGGCAGCCTGCCCACAAAATTGGCTTTGCTGTCTGCAAGTTCATCGCGGGTCACCCCCTTTTCCACAAAGCGCCTCAGCTCGCGGATAATGAGATCGCTGGCTCTCTCCACGTTTACCGGATTGACCCCCGCGCTCACCGTCCACGCGCCTGGTCCGAGGCCGGAACTCAGATTGGAATAGACATAGTACGCCAAACCCGATTCTTCTCTGACGGACTTGCCCACGCGCCCCATCATTCCGAATTGGCCCAGCACCGAATTGCCCAGCGACGCGGCCATCCAGTGCGGATCTGTGCGGCGCGGGCCGTTTGTCCCGATGATGACATCCGCCTGCGCCTTTCCCGCGATCTTGTGGTGACGTCTGGTGGTTGCTCGAACAGGCCGCGGATCTCCCGGTACCTCGCATGCTGCCTGTGCGGGATTCTTCCACGACCCCAGCGTCCGCCGGATCACCGCCGCGGCGCGCTTCGGTTCCACCGCCCCGACCACAACGATGACCATGCCTTTCGGGCCGAAAGTGTGACGATGAAACTGCACCAGGTCCTCTCGGCGGATGGCCTTGATGGTCTTGGGATAACCATCCTCCGGCCGCGCGTATGGATGTCCACGATACAGGATTCCGTCAAAGACCAGATCTGCCATGTCGGCGGTGTCCTGCGCGCGGATCGCCAGGCCGGTGAGCAGATGATGCCGCAGTTTCTCTACTTCCTTTGCCGGGAAGATCGGCTCGCGCAGCACCTCCGCAAGGAGCCGCACGAGCAGCGGCAGATCCTCAACCAGTGCATGGGCATGAAAGCCGGTGGTGTTCACGCCCGAGTCATAGCCGAGGCTCGCGCCCACGGATTCCAGCGCGTTGTACAGCGCGTCGAAGCTGTGCTGCCGCGTTCCGCGCATGAGCGCCGATGTAGTGAAATCCGCCAGGCCCAGCCTCGCATCGGGGTCGAGGACGCTGCCGGTCTTCACGTAGCCGCTGATGGTCACCGAAGGACTGCTGAAGTTTGAGCGCGCCAGGATCGTGATACCGTTGGCCAGCACTTCACGGTGTATGTTCTCCGGCCCGGGCAGCGACCCTGGCAGGCTGCCTCGCGTTCTGCGCTGCGGACTCATGACGCCGGACCGTTCCCGGTCGGAACGTACTCACCGACCACTCTCGATCGCGGCTGCAGGTACCTACCCGCCGCTTTGCGAATGTCCCGCGCCGTTACCGCCGCGAGCTTCTGCAGATAGGATTCGAACCACGCATAAGACGCAAACATCTCTGCATACCCGAGCCAGAAAGCCTGATTGGTGATGTTCTCGGTCCCGTAGGCAAAGTTGGCGCGGGCTTGCTTGATGGCGCGTGCGATCTCACCGGGTGCTACAGTCTGGTTCTGGATGCGGGCGATCTCGCGGTCGAGCGCGGCCAGCGCCTCGGCGGGCTTCCGCTTGGGGTGCAGCGTGATTGAGATCGAGTACAGGTACGGGTCGACGGTTAGGTTCGAGCCGCCGGAGAATCCGACCGCGAATTGCCTGTCAACCAGGGCGCGATACAACCGCGAGGTCTTGTTCGAGATGCCGCCGCCTCCAAACATGTTCAGGTTGCTCGGCCCGGCCAGCAGGCTGTCCAGCACCGAAAGGGCAAAGAAGTCCGGGTGTGAGGCAGCAGGGAAGCGATATGCGACCTGCAGATAGGCTGTCTCGCCGGGACCCTCGACTGTCACGCGCGACTCCCCACGCGGTTCCGGCTCTGTGCGGCTCAGGCGAGCCGGCCTTGGGCCCGCGGGGATGCGGCCAAAATACTTGCGGATGCGTTCCAGCATTTCCTTTGAGTCAAAATCGCCCGCCACGCTCACGATGGCATTGTTGGGTACATAGTAGCCGCGATAATGCCGGTAGAGGTCCTCGCGCCGCATCGTCCGTAGGTCGGCCATATCGCCGATGATCTCATGATGGTACGGATGGACCCGGAATGCCGCGTGCTGCACGGCCTCGCTCAGCAGGAACATGGGCTCGTTCTCATGGCCTTCGCGCTCGGAGATCACCACCGTGCGCTCCGAGGCCAACTCCCGCGGATCGAACCGGCTGTGCACCATGCGGTCCGCCTCGAGGCGCAGCGCCAGGTCGATCTTGTTCGCGGGCATCGTCTCAAAGTATGTCGTCCAGTCCAGGAACGTGAAGGCGTTGCGCGTCCCGCCCTCGCGCGCCACTGCCTTGTCCATGACCTCCTCCGCGAAGCGGCGCGTCCCCTTGAACTGCATGTGCTCGACCAGGTGGGAAATACCGGTAAGCGGCGGCACTTCATCCCGTGATCCAACGCGGTACCAGACCCACAGCGAGATAAGTGGTGTGGTGTGGATCTCCTTCAGCAGAACAGTGAGGCCGTTGGAGAACTTCGTCTTAGCGTAGGTCTTGGGCATAGGGCGGCATTATACTGCCTGGGCTTTTTCGGCAGCCACGAGCCATCAGCGACAGAGCGGTTCGCCGTCGGGCAGCGTGGCACTTGGAGAGGCCGCGCAGAGCAGCGGCCTGAGGGAATCCTGCAGACCTCGGATGGCCGCGTGCAGGTCGGTATTGCTCACCGCAATATCCACCGGCACATCCACTGCAATGGGCACGCTTGTATTCATTGGCAGAGTCATGTCCAGAGCAACATCGAGCGAAGTCCCCGCCGGAAGAGTGACACTGGCTGGAGCGTCAATATTGAAAAGAGCCGTATTGATCGTGACGTGGGCGCCCTGGATGAGTACATCCCGCGCCAGCGTGATATTGGTCGAAGTCTTTACCGGGATGGAGGCCTCCAGCGCGATGTTCGTCTGGACCGGAATCGTGGCCCGGATGTGGGCCTGGTCCATCTGCTCGAGGCTGGTGTACACGCCAAGAAGTGCTCCACCTCCGGAGCCCCCAGGATTCAACCCGCCGAGACCGCGCCACGCGCTGAACAGCATTATCAGCAGCAGGAGATTGGCAATGATGGAAAGGATACCGCCCACGGTCCAGAATCTCGGCAGAAAGCCCGATGTGGACAATGCCGACAGTATCGACTGCGAGGCCTGGGGCGCGGGCGCCGGCTCGAGGACCTGCCCCTGGGTCGCCGCATCGACCTTCGGAAGATTCACGACCGGGGGTTTTCGGATCTCCGATGCATCCGCGTCTTCCTTTTCTGCCGACAGGATGTTCCGGAATCGATCTGGCGGTGTCCTTCTGTGCTTGTCATCCGGCAGTGTCATACGGCCTCCTTCGATATCGAACAACTAATCTTAACACACGCCCTGCCTGTTCAACCCTTGTGGCGATTGTGAAGACCGCCGCGAGAGTTACGGCATCTTCTGTGTACAATATCGGACGTGGCTTGGTCGTACCACGCATATCAACTCGCTGGCGCTGTGCCATGAGCCTGCCTTGAACGGCAGGCCTGGTTGTCCAACTTGTGTGGACGCTTTATTTCAAATATAATCGCCCCGTTTTGTCCGCATACGCCAGGAGGAACAATGTCGCAGCAGCAGTCACACTATATCGCAGTCATCGGTGCTGGACCGGCGGGTTTGTTCGCTGCCCGGGAGTTGGCGCTTCAGGGCGACTGTGTGGTGCTCATTAACCGCGATATCAAGCCCGGTGGGCTCGCCGAATACGGCATCTATCCGGAAAAACACACCATGAAGGATGGGCTGCGCAAGCAGTTCAGTCAGGTGCTGGGCAGCGCGGGCATCACCTACTATGGCAACGTAATCATCGGGACCCAGGGAGATCTCAGCCTGAACGATCTGCGCAAGTTGGGCTTCCAGGCCATCCTGGTGACCGCCGGCGCCCAAGGGACAAAGTGGCTTGGTTTGCCTGGTGAAGATCTCCAGGGGGTTTATCAGGCCAAGGACGTCGTCTTTCACTACAACAAACTGCCGCCTTACAGCCAATGGGAGTTCCACTTCGGGAAGCGCTGCGCCATCGTCGGAGCGGGCAACGTCATGGTCGACATCTCCCGCTTCCTGATCCGCGAGATCAAAGTCGACGAGATCATCTGCGTGGCCCGCCGCGGTCCCAGCGAGGTGAACTTCACCAAGGAGGAGATGAAGCACGTCATCGCCAACCTGGACGTCGACGCCTTCGAGGCCGAGCTACTGCGTGTTCTACCCTCGCTCCAGGCGATCAATCAAGATCCGGACGTGGGCTGGCAGAAGGTGCTTGAAGCCCTGCCCAAGGCTGATCCGAAATTCCCGAATACGCGTTTCAGATTCGAGTTCCTGTCCTCACCCACGCGGATGCTTGGCAAAGACGGAAAGCTGACCCAACTGGAGATCGAGGACAATACACTCGTCCTCAAGGACGGGAGGGTCAAAGCGCGCGGCACGGGACACAAGCGGCTCCTCGACGTGGACACGGTGATCTTCGCCATCGGCGACAAAGTCGATGTATCCTTTGGCCTACCCGTGGATTCGAGCGAGTTCGTCAAGTATCCGACGCCCCGCTTTCCGCTCGATGGCCGCTCGTATGAAGCATTCGACCCGGCCACCGCCTCTCCAATCCCCGATGTCTTCATGGGCGGATGGTCGCGCCACGCGAGCAGTGGCGTGGTCGGCCTTGCCCGCAAGGATGGGACCAATGCGGCCAAGGTCGTGTCCCAATACTTGCAGACCCTGCCGCTCGTCGCTCCAGATCTCTCTGCCCTGGCGGGCAAGATGAGTGCGTTGCCGAAGCCGATCATCACAATTAAGGAGCTCAAGAAGCTCGAGGCCGCGGAGCAGGTGGAGGCAGAGAAGCGCGGTCTGCCCGAGTTTAAGTTCTCCACGAATGAGGAGATGCTACAGGCGATCGAGGTTGCAGCAGTTCCAGAACAAGCTTCAACTCCACATAGAGGCCCATGACAATCCTCTGTGTGGAGGCTGTTGAATCAGCGGTTCCGGCGCGGTGTCTATGGTCAATTCGCTGCAGGTGCTAGGGGTGCCAAAAGACGATCCCCTCGTCGAAAAATCGTACAGGGATTGGGCCGGCCTCTGCATCTCAGCCGAAACATCTAACTGGATGTGAATATGATTGGCCGCGGCCGGCAAGCGACTTAGGATGCCAAAGAGGGACCTGATTTTCCGCAAGCAGCTCTTGAATGCTGCTGGAAGCCTCGGATTTGCACAGGATCCGCGCGCCCCGGTCGATTGGGATGAGTTCGGTGCATTCATAACGAATCCGATCTCCATGCGTCCGCGCACGGCGGCAGAGAGCCCGGCGCTCATCGAATACCCGGGAGGCTTCCTGCTCCACACCGGGCTTCCGAATCCGGGCTTCCGCAGAGTACTGCAGCAGCACAGGCGGTCTTGGGAGCAGTCGCCTCTTCCCACGATCGTGAATCTGATGGCTGACCGCCCGTATGAGACCCGGGACATGGTGCGCGCGCTTGAAGGCATGGACAACGTGCTGGCAGCGGAACTTGGCTTTGCACCTCTGCTGGCGGATGATCAGCTCCTGCTTGCGGTCGAAATGAGCCTCGGGGAATTGCCTTTGATCGTCAGTCTTCCGGCGGAGCAGCTGTTGCGCCTCGGTCCGAAGCTGCTGAACAGCGGAGCCACGGCGTTGAGCATCGCAGCGCCCCGCGGCGCGCTGACTCGGGACGGAATCCTGGTCAGCGGCAGATTATTCGGACCCTCTTTGTTCCCGGCCGCGCTTGAACTGGTGCGAGCCGCCTCCAGGATCGGTCTCCCAATCATCGGCGCCGGCGGTGTCTTCTCGAAAGACGATGCGCAGGCCATGCTCGCGGCCGGCGCCATGGCCGTAGAGATGGACGTAAGCCTCTGGATCCCGAGCTGAAACAAAAAGAGCCTCGTCAATTGACGAGGCTCTTTGGTCGTGTCTAGAATTTACGACACGAGACGGACGCTGGCCGCCTGCAAACCCTTGGGGCCTTTCTCGATGGTGAATTCCACCTTCTGGCCTTCCTGCAGGTTGCGGAAACCCTCGCCCTCGATCGAAGTGTAGTGCACAAAGACATCCGGGCCACCCTCGCGAGCGAGGAACCCGTAACCCTTATCACCGTTGAACCACTTGACCGTACCGACGACACGTTCTGACATTTTGCCTCCTTATGGCAATTCAAGAAAAATGATGTAGTATGTGTTTCATCGGTGGTCAAGAAAAAACGGCTCAAAGCAGTTCTGCTTTGAGCCATCGTCACCCTTCCGAACGAAAACCTACTTGCATCCTACAAGAAACAACTGTAACCGCAATGTCGCATTAAGTCAAGCCTGAATCGAACAAAAACCAGCGCCGTCTAGCGCTCCAGCCAGATGGTCACAGGACCATCGTTGTGGATCTCTACCTGCATGTGCTGGCCAAATGCGCCCGTCTGCGTGGGCACGCCGTGGGATCGCAGTAGGCTCACAAACTTCTCAACAAGGGGCTCAGCGACAGACGGCGGCGCTGCATCGGTGAATGAGGGCCGGCGCCCCTTGCTCGAATCCGCGTAGAGCGTGAATTGCGATACCACCATGGCCTCCCCGCGAACGTCCAGGACGGAGAGGTTCGTCTTGCCATCGGCGTCTTCGAAGATGCGCAGGTTGGCGATCTTCTCGGCCAGAAATGCGGCATGAGCCTCGGTGTCTCCGTGCCCGACGCCCAGCAGAATCAACAGCCCGCCACCGATGTGCGAGACGCGCTCCCCCCGGACGTGCACGCTGGCACTACTCACCCGCTGCAGCAGGGCGCGCATATCGTGTCCCTCGCCACAATGTGGACCGGTAGAGCTGCAAGAGGGCAAACACCATTATGGATCAGCGCAGGTCACGGAAGGCCAACGGCTGCGCGGACTTCCTGCATGGTCTGCTGGGCGATCCTGCGGGCGCGCTTTGCGCCATCGTTCAGGACATCGTTCACCACGTCGGGCTTGGCAGCGATCTCCGCGCGCTTGATGCGGAACGGCTCAAGTGCCTGGTTCAGGTTCCTGGCAAACAGGGTCTTGCACTCGACGCAGCCGATCCCGGCACGACGGCATTCCACGTTGACCATGTCGACATCGGACTGAGGCGAGAACACCTTGTGCATGGTGAAGACATTGCAGACATCCGGGTTACCCGGATCGGAACGCTTGATGCGCGCCGGATCCGTCACCATCTCGAGCACGCGTGCCTTGGTCTCCTCGGGGGTCGCAGCAAGCTCAATGTGGTTGTTGAGGCTTTTGCTCATCTTTTCCTTGCCGTCGATCCCAAGGACCTTGGGGACTTCCGTGGTTATGATCTGGGGCTCGATGAGCACATGCGTGCCAAACCGGTAGTTGAAGCTGCGCACGATCTCGCGTGCAAACTCAACGTGAGGTGCCTGGTCAATGCCGACCGGGACAATGTGACTCTTGTAGAGCACGATATCCGCCGTCATGAGCACCGGATAACCCACCAAACCATAGTTGACATTGTCTGGATGCTGGCGGACCATGTCCTTGAAGGTGGGGAGATCCGTGAGTTTGCCGAGCGGTGTGACCATCGACAGGATCGTGTGCAGTTCGGTCACCTCAGGAACGTGAGATTGGATGAACATGATCGACTCGTCCGGGCGGATGCCTGCCGCCAGGAAATCCAGTGCCATCTCGTAGGTGTTCTGCTTGAGATTCTCCGTATCCTCCACGGTGGTCAGCGCGTGCAGATCCACGATGCAGTACACGCAGTCGTAGTCATCCTGAAGCGCCACGTAGTTCTTGATGGCGCCCAGGTAGTTGCCGAGATGCTGCCGTCCCGTCGGACGCGCTCCCGAGAATACACGACCCTTCTTTGCCATTGATCAGCCTTCCACGATCTTATTGATCAAACCCAGGATCTCGCCGGGCTGCACGTGCCGGTTGGTCTTGAGTTTGGAATATATGAGCCGGTCGTTCACGGTCACCTCGAAACGGCCGCCATCGGATGGGACCAGGGTGATCGTCTCGATCAGATGCTCGAACTCCTTCAGCAGCTCACTTGCCAGGCTCACGGCCCGGTCTGTGTAGTGTCAGACTGTGCAGTATACGATCTCGATCTTCAGCATATGCCCTCTCCAGTCAAAAAGCAGGTCCATTGGCCCTTGGGCGCCACCCGCGCCGCCCGGAGAACTCGGCCTCCGAACCCTGCCGGGATGAATGTAAGAAGATTATAACATCGGGCATCCGGGACTATGCATAACCGCCCCGAGAGGCTATAATCGGCCGGGTTAACCGTTAGAACTAGCAAGGAGCAAGTAATGCCCGTCTATACGTATCGATGCGAATCCTGTGGAGTGCAATTCGAGCGTCAGCAGTCCTTCAACGACGCCCCGCTCCGGATCTGCCCCGAATGCCGCAAGAAATCCCTAAAGAAGGTGATCTCGCCGGTCAGGGTGGTGTTCAAGGGGTCGGGATTCTATTCCACTGACCACCGACCTTCGGCCGCGAGCTCTACTCCCGCTGCAAAGGCCGAGAAGAAAGAAAGCCCCAAGCCTGCAAAGACCTCGGAGGCACCAGCCTCTAGCGAGACTAGCGACTGATTTGCCCTGGATCCTTTGAAAACAGCACCGCCGGCGAAAACGCCGGCGGTATTCATTCCGTCAGGAAGTGGCCCGTGCAGATTGGACACCACCTCCCCAACAAAAGACCCCTTGCAGGGGTATTAGCTCCTCGCCGAGGACTTGAACCTCGAACCTAGCGGTTAGAGGGGCAAGTCCTACTGAGATACATTTTACAGGCGCTTATCAAAGGATGTGCTGGGAAGCTCCGGTGACCACCCGGCTACGGAGTGCCTCCTATCTAAGGAGGTCCAAGATAGTTCTTTCAAGGTCGGGCTTCGACACCGGACAGAACTTCGATGCCAGCAACCAACCCGAGCAAAAGAGCTCGGTTTCTCCAGAATCATTTTCGTGGTAGGTCACTGTCACCACTCGCAAGAAATCTGTCCGCCCGTGGAACGCACCCCAACTTCCAAGGCTCCAAGTGGGAGTCCACATATCGCTGTTTGAAAAGAACCAATCATCGTACTCTGGCGGCCTGGCTGGGTCCACCTGCATCGAAGGATACACGGCTTCTCTTAGTTGCTGCAAGACGGCCTCTACCATGGGCCCGTGGATTTCCGCCATCTGGACGAAGTGATTGAAACGGAGCCGTCGGTTTTTCTCGATTTCGGGGTCTTCACGGAGCGAGTCAAACGGATTGTTCAATGATCTCCACCAACGTTGACGATATCCGGCGAATCACTTGCATGTTGATTGGTGCCAAGCAACTGGGCCCAGTAGGATTCACACGCGGCACGAACGCGTTCAGGCGCATTTCCATTATGGATATGATTCTGTTCTGTCATGGATCGTAGTCGTCAACCTAGCGGTTGGAGGTTCAAGTCCTGCACGGGGTGAATTTGATCTTAACGCCAGGGTTCAGCGGCGTGCGGTACGCGTCCGCTGCAACCCGTTGTTAGGCCAGGATTCACGAGCCACCGCCTGGCCCTCGACAGGGCCGGCCCAAACAGCACGCCGACCACCCCGCCGATCGTTACGACGAGGATCGTTGGCAAAGACAAGACCGGCCACAGCTTGCCCGAGACGATGCTGGGGAGCAACCAAGCCGCCACCGCTCCAATTGTGAAGAACTTATTCATGGGCGCTGTCTCACTCGAGGGGTCCTGTGATGCGCAAGTCGCATCGTCGGATCTCCTCCTGCGCGGCCTGCTCGTCGACTTGCCTCAGTTTCGGACTGTCGCCAGTAGCCCCACCGGATTGGTAACTAACTTGAGCGTAGTAGAGTTGTCCCGTATCGGCGACGACCGTCAGCTCGTCTTGAAGAGAGCGCGCCGACGGGGATTTCGTCCCAATCACATGGTTCCCCGGCGTGACTACCAGCCGAACAAACGACCCGGCTTCGAGGCTCGCTACAAAGGCGCCGTTGTCGTACAGGAATATTGCTCTGGGGAACTCGGTTGCCGAAGGCCGATACACGTAGATAACAGAGCCTGTCGACTCAGGCGCAAACTTCTTCGCTAGCTCATCCTGGTCCTTCGTCGCCTTGGCTGAGTACATGCCCTCGCACCCGACGAGAACGAGCATCAACAACAGGGATGAGAGTGCCACCACTTTCCGAAAAAGCGGTCTTCTTTGATGAGACATGACCATCCTTTCCTCCTTCCGTGGTTTGACTATTATTCAATACAAATATTCACATAACATGAAAATTTGAGGGATATATAAATATAGTATACCAAATCTTCCCTCGTAAGACATTTTTATTATGCGCAAAGCTGTTAACCCATGGGTTCTGGGCTCATATCCTACAGGAGGCTAAAAAAAAGCGATGCTCTCTCTACAAGCGCATCGCAAAAGACTAAAAAGCTCCTCGCCGAGGACTTGAACCTCGAACCTAGCGGTTGGAGGGTCAACTCCCATTTAGGGGTGAATTGCCGGCGGCCTTGGGAGAGCAAGCGTACCATGGGCTTTGCTTCGTGATCCTATATAGCCGCGCCCAAGGTCCCTTGGACGTTACCCCATAGACCACACGTCATCCTCATCCAGCGTTTTTCCAAAGTAGCTCCGCGCCCTGCTCGCATTCAGGTACCGCTTCAGGAAGAGCGTCTCCAGTAGGCTTTCTTCCGTTCCAACGAGGGAGAATGCGTTGATGTTGTAGGCTTCCAGCGTCTGGAACACCTCTGCACGTTCAGTGGCGGGCAATACGTACTTTGTGATGACCTCAGTGTCTTCTGCGAGCGACCGAGGATTCTCGTGAGGCTCGTAGAAGACTTCATCGCCGTCCATTCGTAGGCATACCGTATGGGCGCTCTGCTGCAGAAAGTACCTCTTGTTGTTTCTAGAGGCCGCAAAGACAGGGAGGATTTGCGGATAATCGCGGAGGGGCTCGTCAGGGGCGTCGACGACCTCGAGATACTCGAAGATAGCAACCGAATCGGCAGGAGACGTGACATCTCTAAAGGCGAAGAACGCTGCAACAAAGGGCGAGAAAGTCCAATCCAGGAAGGGAGACGGGAAGCCAAAGTGCCGTAGATAGCCCATGTACTCGTGCGGCACGCCCTCAACCGCTGACGGAACGTGTGACATCTTCTGCAGGAACTCATCGCGTGGCGGCAGGTCCCACCTTGCATCCGTGAAGGTCTCGAGGTCTCGCCGGATGCGCTGGATCATCGCGTAGTATGAAGAGACGGAAAGTCTAGGAGAAACTGAGCGCTCCAGCGTGGTCTGCAAATGCCACGACGCATCTGCGTGGCCTCTGAAGTAGGAGCGGTAGTGCCAATCGCGGGCATCAGCGATCAGGCGGTCGTGCATTAGCTTTTCGAACTGGAGCCAAGACTCAATGGGTTGCACGCGAAACATCAGTAACCTCCAGCCCTTGGAGCTCGGGAGACCATCAACCGCGCGAGCTATCTACTAGATTTCTTTCTCCGTGGGGCTCTTGCCTTAGCCTTGAGCTCCGCGTACTGGTCCCGGAACTCACCTTCTTCCGCCCTGATTGTTTTGGATGTGTCAAACAAACTCCTCGCGGAGGGCTTGAACCTCGAACCTAGCGGTTTGAGGCTCAAGTCCTGTTGACTGCCATTCTAAGGCCAGGCGGCCGGGTTGCAGCCGGTGTTAGGCTGCTTTTTCCTTATTTTTCTCGCTCAATAGCTTTGGCTGCATCGATATTGAACTTTTCAAAGCTTCTTTCGTAGATATCGCGTTTGTAAGGCATTGTGAAACGATAATCGACTCCTTTTCGACGCTTTTCTTGCCATTTCGTCCCGCGATCTAGAAGCCGCAGAGCAATCCATTCTGTATTACGCCACTCCATATCATGCCAATCCCGAACGCCGAGTGGCGTATAGTATTTCTCTCCGATGACGGTCTCAATTGGTTCCAGGAATTCGATGATAGAAAACTGGTCTGCTCCCCATACACCAAACACGGCATCCTCATCGATAAGTCCCCTTTCAATCAAGGAAGCCACATACGTGTAAAAATGGGAAACTTGTCTTCGCATTTGCCATTCTTGTGAGGTTGGAGAGATCGTCTCAAGATATTTTCGTGCAAAAGAATAACGATTCGCCTCGATTTCATCCCTGTGGTCTGTTTCCAATTTTTTGAGGAAGTGAATCGCTTCATTCATCTCTTTGGTAGAATACCGATCCATTAACCCCAGGAAGATTGATGCTCGGACAGAGTTTTTGGCATGCTTCGTCGCCTGTATGGCTATCAATACTGACCCAATGGCTGTGAGTGTTGATAGGATGGAGAGTGTTAGTGCTAGAAGGGTTTCGTTGCTCATTTTGATGATCCTAAGGTTGGATACTGCCAATCTCGGCGGCCTAACGAGTGTTTATGCCGACCGCATAATACCTTTTGGGCGGGCCGTCTAATGTCCTAAATCGTTTAGGACGTTATACGGCCAAAGGTTAAGATAGAATGAAGTAATCACAGCGCAAATCAAAATTAGATACAGTTCTTAACCTAGCGGTTGGAGGGGCAGGTCCTATTGGCGGGCGATTATATCATCCGGCCGACGTAAAGGAGATTCTAGCGCTCAAAAAGCTGCCCTGTCTTTGGATTGAAGCCCCTTACTGTGTGCTTCAAGTAGGACCTGCCTTCAGAGTCGTAGGCCGTAATGGAGATGCGCTCGGCAGCTTCCCGTATGTAGTCGTATGCAAGCTCCCAGAGGCCGATCTCGATGCTTTCCCCGTCAGAGAGCGTAAGGGGGAAGGACAACCCCTCATTTCACGCTAGGATTTCGGCAGGCTTGACAGGTCCGGCATTGGGGATATCAATGACCAGGCTCGTGATTGTGATGGGACGAAATCCCGCATTGGTGAGGGTAACGGTGTAGCTTTCGTTAAAAGCGACGTAGTTGAGGAAGATCCTGAGGCTGCGTCGTGCCTTGCCCAGCTCCCGGAGTCCAAGAACGGTGGAGAGTAAAGCCGCATACGCAGCGAGAAGTAGAGTGATGGTGTCTCTCGGGCCGGGCTCCAGCATAGATGCTACTTCCGCTTCCTACGCCTTTCCAGATGTTGTCGCACCAACTTCTCCTGTTCGATGCGCTCGTCCTCAAACGGCTTTAGTTCGAGGTATAGGTCTCGCGGATCGTATTTGGAGAAGGCCTTGACTCCCTGAATTGCCAGCTTCTTAAGGTTGCCCGCCGGGATCTGGATGAAGTGCATCGGTGCTGCGTTTCCTAGCGTATCGACGTAGTAAGCGCATCCCCATAATACTTCTTTGTGGAGGCGCGTGCAAGTGGATCGCGGAGCTTGCCACCGACTGATGCATCATCGTCCACGAATTCAGACATGAACCAATGCATAACGGCGTTGAACAAGCCAAGGACATGGCGGACTTGAAGGCCATCAGTATGAATATCATGCACAAGGGTATCCGAACCACGGATGAGGTGTACAGCAGGTTGAGCGACTCCGACATACATTCCAGAGTGGGGAAGTTGGGGAAATCAGAGTCAGACGATAAGGGTGATTTCGAAGAGACCTTCCTACTCTTCGAGAAATTTCTCGAATGGCGCAGGCATGAGCATTGAGAATGCGGCGGTGGAAGCTATTGCATCCGAGACGGGGGACCTGTCTACTTGAAATCCTGTAGATAGACTAAGCTGTTCTGCAATTGTTTTACGGACTTTGTGGTCAGCAGGTTCGTGACCCTTCTGTGCAATTCCCCCCGAGGGATTTGGTCTGAAACGACAATACCAAAAGTGTCCTGCTTGTCTATCCCGTTTGAGAAGAGGACAACGAAGTCACGGACGTTGAAGGTGAGGACGGTTCGGCCTTCCTTCGTGGCATAGCTCAAAATGGCCTGGTCGGATGTTCCCGCCAGGCCCACCTCAATTGCGTGAATTACGTCGAACCCTTCAGAGCGTAGTTTGGGAGCCAGCCCGAACCAAATCTGCTCGTCAAGCAGCAATCTCGGCGCATCGGTGGCGGGCTGGTTCATACCCTCGTGTTTCCGGCGCCTGAGGGTTGACTAGCCGAACTTGGGAAGTCTGCTGCGAACCTGTGTTTCCTGATTGGCCTCTAACTCTTTCCGGATTTCGTCCTTGTGGTCGGCGTAGTACTGAATCGCGTCATACAGCTGTGCGGGGCGAAGGGAGGTGAGAACTTCCTTCTGGATGGTCTCTAGCGTTTCTCCCGCGAGTAGGTAACCAATGATTGTGCTCACGGCGATACGGGTGCCTCGAACAACAGCACGGGGACCCGCACTGAATTCCGCAATCTCAATCAGCGGGTACTTCGAAGTAAGCAGCTCACCTATGACGGTCTTGGTGTCAATCTTCTTCTGGGGTAGGTTTACAACCGTGTAGACAGACTCAATCACGACGGAACGCATAAGCCAGTCTAGGCCGGATGAGGTCGATTTGTTGTCGCTTACGACTCGGTCAACCTTTTCGGTATCGGGCGAGAGCATTTGTTATCTCCTAGCCACTCGTAATGACATCTACCTTGTGGTTCACCATCAGTACGGGGTCGCCTTCGGGGTTCTTGGCGGGTTTGCCCTTGTCGTCAAGTACCTGGAGAATCTTAAGCACAGTCGTTTTTACTTTCACTATCGTACCGTCTTGAAGCTGGTACTGCGACCAATCCTCACTCAGCAGTTTGAAATCTACTTCTTGGGCTTGCACCTGCTGACCATTCGGCAGGGTAATTGCCTTAATCGTGCTCACATAGGCCTCCGTCGTGTGGGCATGTACCTTAGACCACTGAATTCTACTACTTTTGCCCGGACCAAAAACCCGAAAAAAAGAGACGCACCAGTGCAGGTGCGCTCCAGCCGGGCTCAAAAAGCTCCTCGCCGAGGACTTGAACCTCGAACCTAGCGGTTAACAGCCGCCCGCTCTGCCAATTGAGCTAGCGAGGAAGGCGAGCGGGATTATACGTACAACGCTGGGTGGTGTCAAGAAACTTTGCCCAGCGATGCCTTCGAGCCGATCCTGCCGCCTCCGCTAGTACTTGAACGTGCTCAGATCGTCCAGCTTATCCAGGCGATGGGTTGCAGTGATCTGGCGCACGGTGCCGGTGAGCCCCCGTACCACAATCGAGTGCGTGCTGGCGCTGAGACCGAAGTAACGCACACCCTGAAGGAGTTCGCCGTCGGTGATACCTGTGGCAGCAAAGAAGACATCCTCCGATGAGACAAGGTCATCCATCGTGAGGACCTTCTCAAAGTCATACCCTGCCTCCCGGCCGCGGCGCAGCTCATCCTTGTCCCGCGCATAGAGCTTGCCCTGGATCTCGCCGCCCATGGCGCGCAGTGCGCAGGCCGCCAGCACCCCCTCCGGTGTGCCGCCAATGCCAAAGAGCACATCCACACCCGAATCCGGCCAGGCGGTCATTAGCGCCGCACCCACGTCACCGTCCGGGATGATGCCAATGCGGGCGCCGGCCCTGCGGATCTCTGCGATCATGTCATTGTGCCGGGGCCGGTCGAGGATGATCGTGGTCAGGTCTTCGACGTCCTCGCCTTTGGCTTTGGCAATGGCCTGGAGGTTCTCGGTGATGGATTTCTCAATATTGATGTGCCCCTTGGCCGCAGGACCGACCGCCAGCTTGTTCATGTAGACGAATGGACCCGGATCGAACATCGTGCCGCGGGGCGCAATGGCCACCGTGGCCAGCGAGTTCGTGCGGCCGAATGCCAGGGGCCGCGTGCCGTCGATGGGATCGACGGCAACATCCACGGTAGGTCCAGAACCGCTGCCCACTGCCTCCCCATTGAAGAGCATTGGGGCGTTGTCCTTCTCCCCTTCCCCGATGATGATGGTGCCCTGCATATCCACGATCTGCAACACCACACGCATGGCATTGACGGCGGCGGCGTCGGCGGCTTCCTTGTCGCCGCGGCCCATGAAGCGGCCGGCAGCCAGGGCTGCAGCCTCGGTGACGCGAACGAGCTCGAGGGCAAGATTGCGAGTGGGTGCTCCGTGTGTCACGGTTCCTCCCGTCAAATCAGCATGAAGCGGATCCAGTAGTATCCAAGCACGCCGGCCCAGATCAGTGAGTCGATCCGATCAAATGCTCCGCCGTGACCGGGAAGAAAGGTGCCCGAGTCTTTGATGCCGGCGAAACGCTTGACCAGGCTTTCGCCGAGATCACCGAGTGTCGTGAGGGTGCTGAGGACCAGCCCAAGCAATATTCCCTGCCACACGCTGATTTCAAGGGGTCCGATTTCACCAAAAAAGCGGCTCAGGATTGCCGCGAAAGCGGTTCCAGCGATCACGCCGGCTGCGTATCCTTCCCAGGACTTCTTGGGACTGAGCCGAACAAACATCTTGTGGAGACCAAAGCGGACGCCAACGAAGTAAGCTGCCGAATCGGCGACCCAAACGGTGGAAAGGACCAGCATCAACCACCAAGATCCATTCGGAAGCAGGCGCAGGTCAATCAGATATGCGGCCACCCAGCCCAGGTAGGCGATACCACCCACGGTGATCGCGAAATCGACGGCGGCCTGGTCACGACCGCCCTCGAAGCTGAGCAGATGGAACACCATGGCAACAAGGATCGATAGCGTCAGAATGATCGTCGCCGCATCCGGCCAGAACGCCCGCGCCGCCAGGATAAGCAGCACCGCAGCAATTGTGACGATCCGTGAGGGCTGGAAGGCCCTGAGGCGGAACATCTGGTCGTATTCCCAGGCCGCGATCCCGATGAACGCGGCGACGAGGAGAAAAAAGGGTATTCCCCCAAAGTAGACAGCCGGCAGCAGCAGAGCGAACAAGAGCAGGGCGGTGAGGGTGCGTCTAACCATGGCTCTTGCTGGTTACTGCCTCAGAGACGCCTCCATAACGACGATCGCGGCGCGCAAAGGTTTCCAGCGCACGGCGATACTCCTCTTTATCGAAATCCGGCCAATAGACCGGCGTGCTGTAGAGCTCTGCATAGGCCCCCTGCCAGATCAGGAAATTGCTGACCCTCAGTTCGCCGGATGTGCGGATGATGAGGTCTGGATCAGGAACGCCGGCGGTATACAGGTACTGGCTGACCAGTTCGTCTGTTACCTGCTCAGGCTGAATGCCATCCTTCATGATCCGCTGGATCGCCTGGACGATCTCATCCCGCCCCCCATAGTTGAAAGCCACGCTTAGGACCAACCGATCATTATTCTTGGTCCTATCGATCGCCGCCAACACCTTCTCCTGCAGCGCGGGGGAAAGGCGCTCCAGCCGGCCGATGTGCCTCAACTGCACGCCTTCCTTGTGAAGCTCGGCAAGTTCGCGATCGATCACATCTTCGAGGATATGCAGTAGGCCCTGGACTTCCTCAGGCGGACGTCCCCAGTTCTCTGTGGAGAACGCGTATATGGTCAAATACTTGATCCCAAACTCCACGGAGGTGCGGATCACACGGCGCAGATTCTCAGTGCCGGCCTTGTGACCCGCCAGGCGGGGCAGGCCGCGCGAGATCGCCCAACGCCCATTGCCATCCATGATGATGGCAACGTGGCGTGGTATTCGCTCAAGAGGCAGGCCGTTCGCGGGCTCGGGCATGGCTGCGTTCGATCGATCCAGATGGCTAGATCTTTATGGATGCTCAGGTCACTCCCTGCGTGCGCAGGCTGAGCCTACACTTCCATGATCTCGGCTTCCTTCTTCCTGCCCACATCTGCGATCTCTTCGATGAACTTGTCCGTAAGCTTCTGAAGGCTCTCTTCGCCCATCCTGAGATCGTTCTCGGAGATGAGCTTCTCCTTCTCAAAATCGCGCATATCGTTGTGGGAGTCCCGGCGGATGTTGCGGATGGCAACCCGCGCATCCTCGAGGCGAGTGTGGACCATCTTTACAAGATCGTGGCGGCGATCTTCTGTCAAGGGCGGCAGATTCAGGTGGATGACTTTCCCATCGGAATTTGGCGTCAAGCCCAGGTCCGAGGCTTGGATTGCTTTCTCGATGTCTTTGAGCGTTCCAGCATCGAAAGGCTTGATGGTCAGGGAGCGCGGTTCAGGGACACTGATCGTCGCCAACTGCATGAGCGGCGTCGGAGTGTCGTAGTAGTTGACATTCAGTCTTTCCACCAAGGCAGGATTGGCCCGGCCGGTCCGGATGGCGCCCAGATCATCGGCCAGGTTCTTGATAGCCCCATGCATGCGATGTTCTGCATCTTTAAGAAGGTCTTTGATCAATACGGCCTCCAGGCAGATGGTTCAAGTCAAGGATACTCGAAAACGAGGAAAAGTGCTACAGCGCGCCCGGCTGGCCAAACCGGGAAAGCCGCATGTCGGACTTTCCGCATCCGCCGGCTTTATGCAACAAACAATCGCTCCACTGGGATTGCAGGAAGCGGCCCAGGAATCGCCCGCGAGGGTCACGGGGAGTTCAGCCGCTCACCAGCGTGCCAACCTCTTTGCCCTGTAGGGCGTGGATCAATGCCTCGGGATCCCACAGATTGAGGACCAGAATGGGCAGTTTGTTGTCCATGCACAATGAGACTGCCGTGCTGTCCATGACCTGCAGGCGGCGGTTGAGATAGTCGATGTAGCTCAGGTGGGAGAATCTCTTGGCATCCGGGAACTTGCTGGGATCGGCATCGTAGATGCCGTCCACCTTCGTGGCTTTGATCACCACATCGGCATCGATCTCTGAGCCGCGCAGGGCGGCCGCTGTATCAGTGGAAAAGAACGGGTTGCCGGTGCCTGCCCCGAGGATAACCACCCGACCCTTCTCGAGATGCCTGATGGCGCGGCGCCTGATGTATGGCTCCGCCACGGCCCGCATTTCGATGGCCGACATCACGCGGGTGAGCACGTCAGTCCGCTCCAGGGCGTCCATCAGCACCATGGAGTTCATGATGGTGCCCATCATGCCCATGTAGTCTGCCGTGGAACGATCCATGCCGCGCTCCAGCCCCTGCTTGCCGCGCCACAGATTTCCAGCGCCGAGAACCACCGCCACCTGAACGCCCATGCCGTGGACGGTCTTGATGCGGTTGGCGATCGACTCGGCCTGATCCACGTCAATGCCGTAGCCAGACGGCCCGCCCAATGCCTCACCGCTCAATTTCAGCAGAATTCTTCTGTACTTGAGATTCGACACGTGACCTCCTGTTGGCACATCCGGCGAATGATTGCCGGCGGCGGCGCAAGTCCGGCGGCCAGCAATGAGCCGCCAAGAAAAGAGCCAACCTACAGGTTGGCTCCTACTTTCAAGACTGGCTCGTGCTTTCGCCCAGCTCCCACCTTTGGAAACGACGGACAACAACGTTTTCACCGATGGCCGCGACATTCTGCATGATGAGCTTCTCCACGGTCATGCTCTCATCCCGAATGTAGGCTTGCCGCAGCAAAGCCACCTCATCCTTATACTTGTCAAGAACGCCTTCCACCATCTTATCTATGATGGCGCCGCTCTTGCCCTCGTCCTTGCCGCGCAGCTTGGCCTTCTCGGCTTCCTTATCCAACTCGTCGGCAGGGATGTCGTCCGCCCGGACATAGCGGGGGGCGTTCGCGGCGATCTGCAATGCAATCTCGTGCGCGAGCGTGCGGAACTGCTCGGAGCGAGCGACGAAATCCGTCTCGCAGTTGACCTCCACCATTACGCCCACGCGTCCGCCGCCATGTGAGTAAATCTCGATCGTTCCGTTCGACGCTGCCCTGTCCGATCGGTTGGCGGCCATGGCCATGCCCTTCTCCTGCAGCCAGGCAAGTGCCTTCTGATAGTCGCCGTTCGACTCCTGAAGGGCTTTGCGGCAATCGAGCACGCCCGCACTCGTTTCGGCGCGTAGCGCCTTGATCATATCAGCAGTGATTTCCATACTAATCCCTCGCCCCGTGAGCCACGCTCAGGCGACAGCCTCCGGCTTATCTGAACCGGCTTCTGCGGCAGGGGCCTCCGGCTCGGCAGGTGCAGTCGTCTCGCCTGCGGCTGCTTCTGCCGGGGCCGTCGGTTCAGCCGCTGCGGCCTCAGCCACCGGGGTGGTCTCGACGACGATCTCCTCAGGTTTGCGCGTCGCAGTCAGCTTGGCGAGCGTTGACTCGCCAAGGAGTGCACCTTCTTCCACTTCTTCGTCAGACTCGACGACCCGGGCCGTCCGTCGCGCGCGCGGCGCCTCAGCGCCACCTTCCTCGGCCGGCTGAGCTGCCTCCTCGGGTTCCTGTTCCTTGCGCATGGCCTTGCCTTCCAGCACGGCGTCCGCAACCTTCGCGACCAGCAGCTTGATGGCACGAATGGCATCATCGTTCGATGGGATGACATAGTCAATGCCCTGCGGGTTGCAGTTGGTATCCACCAGCGCCACAACTGGGATCTTCAGGAGGTTGGCCTCATGTACAGAGGCCTCCTCCCTTCCCACATCGACAACAAAAAGCAAGTCGGGGAGCTTGCGCATCTTGCGGACTCCTGAAAGGCGGATCAAGAGCCGATCGATCTCGCGCTGGATAAGCAGACCTTCCTTCTTGGTCAGACGGCTGATCTCGCCACTGTCGCGGAGCCCCTCGAGCCGATCAAGCTCCTGGATGCGGGCATACATGGTGGACCAGTTCGTTAGCATTCCACCGAGCCAGCGTTCGGTGACATAGGGCATGCCGGCGCGGGTGGCCTCGTCCCTGATGGTTTCCTGCGCCTGACGTTTTGTGCCCACGAACAGGACGGTGCCGCCGCCTGCCGCGGCATCCCGGATGACGCCGAAAGAAATGTTGAGCAGCTTGACGGTCTGCTGCAGGTCGATGATATGAATGCCGTTGCGCTCGGTGAAGATATACGGCTTCATTCGAGGATCCCACTTGTTGGTGCGGTGGCCGAAATGCACGCCGCTCTCAAGCAGGGCCTTCATGGAAATTGCGGCCATGTTTCTCCTTGGTTCGTCCCGTGCACTTTACGCCGTTGATGCGCGTCGTCGCACGAGGTGGGTTTAGCGGGATTCGGGTCCTCTGGGACGCTCACCCGCTCAGGGATGCTTGATGCCCATCCCAGGCAAGATGTGAGCTTCACCGGGTGCTTCCCGGGAAGCGGCGGGATTATACCATAGCCCTGCGTCGGGGCAGCTCTCCGACGGCCTCAACATCCGCAGTCCAGACGAGGGGGATCAGATGACGGCGCTCTGTCCGTACAACTGCTGCTTGACGTTGATCACCCGCTTGCGCAGCTCGGTCTTGGTCTCGATCTGGTTGGCGATCTTGTCGATGGCGTACATCACCGTGCTGTGATCGCGTCCGCCGAGGACTTCGCCTATCTGAGGCAGCGAGGCGTCCGTCTCTTTCCGCATCAGGTACATTGCGACCTGGCGCGGCTCGGCGATCTTCTGCGATCGGTCGCGCCCAAGAAGCGCCTCGGTGGTTGTCTTCCATTCGCGGGCGACAAGTTCGACAATGCGTTCCGGCAGCACGATCTGACGCTGGGGCAAAAGGTCCGCAAGGGCGGCCTCAACAAGTGCCGGTGTGAGGGATTGGCCGCTGATTTCAGAAAAGGCGATGATTCGATTCAGCGCACCCTCCAGCTCGCGGATGTTGGATTGGACCCGCCGCGCCACGGACTCCAGGATCTCATCCGGGATACGTCGGCCTGCCCGTTCGGCCTTGGCGCGAAGGATCGCTAGCCGCGTCTCCAGGTCGGGTGGCTGGATGTCGGCGGCCAGTCCCCATTCGAAGCGTGAGCGCATCCGCTCTTCAAGCGTCACAAGCGATTTCGGCGGTCGATCAGAAGAGACAATGATCTGCTTGTCCTGCCCGTGCAGGGTATTGAATGTGTGGAAGAATTCCTCCTGCGTGCTTTCCTTGCCGGCGATGAACTGGATGTCGTCGACGAGCAGCACATCCGCAGATCGGTACTTTTCCCGAAAGGCTTGGGTCGTGTGCGTGCGGATGGCATTGATGATCTCGTTGGTGAATTCCTCTGACGAAACGTACAGGACATTCAGCCCTCGGGCGAAGCAGGCGTTGCCTATGGCATGCAGCAAGTGCGTCTTACCCAGGCCGACACCGCCGTAGAGGAAGAGGGGATTGTATGCCTTGGCAGGCTTCTCAGCAACAGCCTGGCAGGCTGCATGGGCAAGTCTATTGCCGGATCCAACCACGAAGCTGTCGAAGCTGTAGCGCGGATTCAGGGAATGGTGCACGCGTGGGCCGGACGAGGGAACCAACTCAGCCTCAGGCGACTCCGTATCCCGCGCATCCGATTCTTCGGCCGGGGCGACAACAAAATTCACGGCCACATTGGAGCTCATGATCCCGACCAGGAGCCTGCTGATGGTGCTGGCGAGCCTGCTTTCGAGCCAATCACGGGCGTACGCGTTCGGAACTCCAACAGTCAACGCTCCGTTCTCATACGACAAGGGCCTCGCCTCACCGAGCCATGTCTCAAAAGAGGCTTTTGGCATATCGGATTGAAGTTGCGAAAGCACAGAATCCCAGGCTTGGTCGATATTCATGGTTTCATCCTCAAATCAGGGTTGCTTCCTTGGAAGTAGCCTGTTGCTGGATGGATATCCTTTCTGATGTTGGTCGTCGCGCTGAGAGCCTGTCAATTCAGAGGTGGCGCATCGCGCTTCGTGACGCAGACAGCTTCACGCGCGCCTTCTTGATGAACAGCATGTCCAAGTAGTAGTTTGGATCAAAGAGCTTGCAAGGGATCCGGATGTGCCAGCAATTCACATCCCACTCTCTCAGCGTCGAATTCATTCTAGCAGAAGTGCAGGGCTGAATCCAACACTTTTCACCTACGCGCGCTTTAAAACATCCACTTTATTAAGGTCGGCCAATGTTAACAAACCGTTGATGAGAGCATCGGCATCCTAAACCTGGCTAGAACACATGTCTCAGCCATAGTCACGGGCTAACCGGGGACTCCCCCCACATTTGGGGGTTCGTGGGATGGTAGACCTTGAAGGTCTAAGAGAGTGTTAACGAATCTCGATGCAGTTTTTCTGATGCATGCAAGGGAATGCGCGCGAGAATCTGCGCCTGAATGTTAAAGAATGCGGATCTGAGTGGGGTCAGCGCCTGGATTCGCGAGGCACCCAGGCAAGTACCGTCGTTCCTTCACCCGGATTCGAGCTGATATCTACGTCACCGCCAACGGCGCGCGCCCGGGTTTGCATGTTCGAAAGGCCGTGACCGATGGTTGAGCTCATCTTCTCGACCGCAAAACCCTTGCCGTCGTCCTGGATCTCAAGCAGGATGCGGTCCTCGGTCATCCAGAGATGCACATTCACACGCTTTGCAGAGGCATGTTTTGCGGCATTCCCAAGCGCTTCCTGACAAATATGGAACAATACCAAGGCGCTCACCTGAGGAATATGTTCGAGTCCGCTTTCCGGACCCATCAGCTCGATATCGGAGAAGGTATTGGCGCGATATTCTGTGGTCAGCCGTTTCAATCCACCGAGAAGCCCATCAGTTCCCAGCTGTCGAGGCCTCAGATCAAGGATGTAGGCGCGGATGTCCCGAATAGCCTGATTGAGACCGCCGATGGCATCCTTGACTTGGGCCTTCGCCAGAGCCGGTTCCTCGTCGATCGTGTGGGTTACATTCTCGAGAGCCAGGCCAACCCCGTACACCGATTGGATGATCCCATCGTGCAGATCCATGCCGATACGGTCCCGTTCCTCCAGAACGGCCAAGCGACGGGCATTCTGGTGCAGCCGCGCATTCTCGAGTGCCAGGCCGGCCCAATTCCCGACTGCCTCTAGCAGTTGCAGACCCCGGGATTCAAGGGGATCGGGACTTCGGGAGGCCACGCTCATGACGCCCAGCACAGTCTCCCCTGACTTCAACGGTAAATGCGCCACCTGACGGAATCCCGCTTTGGCCAAAGCAGAGAACAGCGATGCCCCGTCAGGCGTCGAACTCGCGTTCACGCGGCTGCGGCCGGTCCGCGCCACCTCGCCTATGGTCCCGTCCGATATGCGGAACCGACTGCGCGTCCAGAAGGCCTCAGCGGCCTGGCCTCGATGGAGAACCATCCGTAGGGTCTCATTGTCGTCTTCAAGGAGAAAGATCGCGCCGGCCTCAACCTTCATATAGTTCATGACAATGGCCAGCGTCTTGTTCAAGACCTCCTCGGATTCCAGTGAAGACGTCAGCACGCCGGCAATATCATTGAGCAGCGCCAGATCTTCATTCCTACGCGTCAGAGCCGTATCACGCTCCTGCATCTGCTCCAGGAGCCGCGCATTCTGGATCGCTGCGGCTGCGTACCCGGCCAACATCTGGATGATGCGCTCGTCATCAGCCGTGAATTCAGGCCCATCGAGCTTGTCAGTGAGGTATATCTGCCCGAGCTGGAGATCGCCAGTCCGAATCGGCACACCCAAAAATGACACCATTGCTGGATGGTGTCTGGGAAAGCCAACGGAACGGGAATCCTCGAGGATCACAGGAATCCGGATTGGCACCTTGGAATCCATCAGTTCGCCGATGAGGCCGTTGCCAATGGGCTCATGACCGATCCGTTGGATCTCATCCTTCGTCAGGCCGACGGTGATGAACTTCTCTATTCCCCCCTTGCCATCCAGCACGCCGAGAGCGGCATAACGCGCCCCCACCTGCTCGCAGGCCGTCCCGGCAATGCGTTCCAAGAGATGCTCCAAAGAGACCTCCTGCACCAATTCCAGGCTGGCTTGATGCAGGGCGATAAGTCGTTCCTGAAGCTGCTCTCGGGTCAGGAGCATATGATCAAAGACACCTCGTCTGTATTATATCTCACAAGAAGCTGATAGCTTTTGAAGGACGGGAGCGATAAAATCGGAGATTGCCACACGAAAAACCGCATGAAGAGCTCTCGTTTTTCCGGCTTCTATCGGCTAACTGTCGACGAGCGGCGTGCCAGATTGTCTGAGCAAGTCGACTCTGCCCAGGACCTCGCGGCGTTCACCTCCGATGGCGGTCTCAGCCTCGATGCCGCGGACCATATGATTGAGAACGCAGTCGGCACGTTTGCTCTGCCGCTCGGCATAGCCCTCAATTTCCAGATCAATGGCAGGGACGTGCTGGTGCCCATGGCGATCGAGGAGCCGTCCGTGATCGCAGGTGCCTCCTTCATGGCGAAGTTGGCGCGGGCTGGCGGAGGTTTCCAGACGGGAAGTTCCGCGCCGGAAATGATCGGGCAGATGCAACTGCTCGGCGTGCGCGATCTAAACGCGGCGCGAACCAGCCTGCTGGAGCACAAGTCCGAGTTGCTCGCTGAGGCAGACACGATCGATCCGGTTCTGAAGAAGGTCGGCGGCGGCGCTCGCGATCTTGAGGTCCGGATTCTTCGAGACTCACCCATTGGGCCCTTCATCGTGGTCCACCTCATCTACGACGTGAGGGATGCAATGGGCGCTAACGCTGTGAATACAGCATGCGAGAGGCTTTCACCGCAGATCGAGGCCATCACCGGAGGCAGGGTGCATTTGCGAATCCTGTCCAACCTCGCGGATCGGCGCTTGGCCCGGTCAAAGTGCCTGATACCCTTGGAAGAACTCGCTTTCGGTGAATATTCCGGCGAAACAGTGCGAGAGGGCATAATCGAGGCGTGGGCATTCGCGGCAGCAGACCCATATCGGGCCGCGACGCACAACAAAGGGATCATGAACGGCGTGGATGCGGTGGTGATTGCCACCGGCAACGATTGGCGCGCGATCGAGGCAGGCGCGCATGCGTACGCAGCGCGGGGCGGCCGGTACACGTCTCTATCCACGTGGGGCAAGGACGAGCGCGGGAATCTTGTCGGTGAACTGGAGATGCCGATGGCCGTTGGCATCGTTGGCGGCGCGACCAAGGTGCATCCTGCGGCTCAGGCAGCCCTCAAGTTGATGGACGTGAAGAGCGCCTCGGAGCTGGCTGAGATCGTAGTCTCTGTGGGTCTCGCCCAGAACATGGCGGCACTGAGAGCTCTGGCAACCGAAGGCATTCAGCGCGGCCACATGTCGCTCCATGCACGTCAGGTCGCGATCGCGGCCGGGGCAACAGGCGACGCCATCGATCAGATTGCCGCACGGATGGTCGCAGAGAAAGTCGTTAGAATCGATCGGGCGGAAGAAATCATGAAGGAAATGAATCCAGGCCGATCGAGGAATTGACTTCAATGGATGGCAGGTACAAGATGCTCACACCCACACCCGAGAAACCAGCAACCCTACTGAAGCCCTCCAAGCCTGTGGGAATCATAGGCTACGGCGCGTACGTTCCCCGATACAGGCTCCCGGCGAGGGAGGTCGCTCGCATCTGGATGGGAGGCCAGGGGGGGTTGCCGATCAAGGAGAAGTCCGTACCAGGCCTCGATGAAGATGTGGCGACCATGTCCATCGAAGCCGCCCGGAATGCAATGGCTCGCGCCAGGATCGATCCGCAGGAACTGCGAGCGGTGTGGGTTGGCTCCGAGTCGCACCCGTACGCCGTGAAACCGACCTCGACCATCGTCGCCGAGGCTATCAGAGCCGTGCCTCACACCCAGGCGGCGGACTGGGAATTCGCATGCAAAGCCGGCACCGAGGCGCTGGTTGCGGCCATCGCATTGGTGGGTTCGGGGATGGGACGCTACGCCATGGCCCTTGGAATGGACACTGCCCAGGGCAAGCCGGGCGATGCCCTCGAGTACACCGCGGGCGCAGGCGGCGCCGCATACATCGTTGGCCCGGCCGAGGAGTCGCTGGCGATCATCAACGCCTCATATTCATATGTGACCGACACTCCCGACTTCTGGCGCAGACCGGAAGCAAAGTACCCAGAGCACGGCATGCGCTTCACCGGTGAACCGGCATACTTCAAACACATCTTTGAGGCCGGCAAGCATCTGATGGAGGGCTCCGGGACGACGGCCAAGGACTATCGTTGGGCGATCTTCCATCAACCAAATACAAAATTCCCGCAGAGAGTGGCATCGATGCTGGGTTTCACCAAGGAACAGATCGATCCCGGGCTGCTTGTTTCCGTAATTGGCAACACCTACGCGGGCGCTGCATTGATCGGGCTGACCTCCACACTGGATATAGCCCAGCCAGGTGACCGAATCCTGGTTGTCTCGTTCGGCTCCGGAGCCGGATCCGATGCCTTTGATATCGTGGTGACCCAGGAGTTGCCGGCGCGCCGTGACTTAGCGACGATGACAAGGGACTACATCGCACGCCGCACCGAGATCGACTATGCAACCTACGTCCGCTACCGCGGCAAGCTGGCGATGAAGTAGCGCAGGATGCCCACGGCCGGAGCCACTTCGACACGCAATTCAAAGGGAACGACATCATGACAGCCGTAATCGTTGCCGGAATCGGACAAACCCCGGTGGGTGAACACTGGGAGATTTCCCTGCGGGATCTTGCGCGGGATGCCATGCGCGAAGCCATCCGCGACTCGGGGGGCATGCAGCCACAATCACTCTTCGTTGGCAATATGCTGGCGCCAAGTCTATCGAATCAGGCGCATCTGGGCGCACTCTTGGCGGACCATGCCCTTCTGACTGGGATCGAAGCCGTCACGTTGGAAGCGGCGGGCGCCTCGGGTGGCGCCGCACTCCGCCAGGGCTATCTCGCTGTGGCCAGCGGTATGGTCGACGTCGCGCTCGTGGTTGGGGTGGAGAAGTTCACCGACCGGATAGGGGCGGAAGTGGAGACCGCGCTCGCGACGACCACCGACAGCGACTTCGAGGCCGTCCAGGGACTCACACCCACCGCACAGGCTGCAATGCTGATGCAGCGCTACCTGCACGAGCACAAGGTGCCGGCAAATGGCCTCGCTGGTTTTGCGCTCATCGCTCACGCGAACGGCGAGGGGAATCCAAATGCCATGTTCCGCAAGTCGATCAAACTGGAAAGCTACGTCCAAGCGCCATTTGTGAATGAGCCTCTGCGACAGTTCGACGTTGCTCCGATTGCAGACGGCGCGGCCGCAGTTTTGCTGGCGCGGGCGGAGATGCTGCCGAAAGATCCCCGTAGGCCTCTTGTTAGGATAGCCGGCTCAGCGTCCACGGTCGACACGCTCTCCCTTCACGACCGGCGGGACCTCTTGCAGTTCGAGTGTTGCCGTCTTTCATCCGAAAAGGCACTGAAACAAGCGGGCGTCCCCCTCGAGAGCCTCGACTTCTTCGAATACCATGATGCATACAGCATCTTCGCTGCCCTGGCATTGGAAGCCGTGGGGTTTGCCGAGCCTGGCCTTGGGTGGAAGTTGGCTGCGGATGGCGGCATCTCCCTCAGCGGTCGCATCCCCGCCGCAACAATGGGTGGGCTCAAGGCACGGGGATTCCCCGGCGGCGCCACCGGCGTCTACCAAGCCGTCGAGGCGATGATGCAGTTGCAGGCTCGCGCGGGTGTGAATCAGATCAAGGATGCCAAATGCGGGCTGATCCAATCAGTTGGAGGACCCGCTTCCACAGTCATCTCGCATGTCCTGCAGACCGTGGCGTAGCAGCACGATATAAGGTCTGGATCTGGTTCTTGGGGGCAGGCTGCTCCGGGACCAGCACACGGGCGCTCGCCCGGTTGAAATACTCCAAGCCGAAGCTGCCCAGCGTGTCCATTGCCGCGAGAGCGATGGGTGTTAACAAGACAGTTCCCGGAATGAGATACCGCCAGCTGACCATTCCGGCGACGATCGGCAACACCAGTGCGTTCAACGTCACGACGACCACAGACAGCCAGACCAGGGTCGGCCGTCGATAGAAACTCAGCCACAGCATCATCATACAAAACATGAACCAGACGGTGTAGACCCGCCCGTACGCCGCGTACACCGCATCATTGATGTGATCCTGAAGGCGGCCGAAGGAAGCCACGAGTCCAACCTCGTCGTCGAAGTACCGTGAAGTGAGTTCCGAATACATGTCGGGCTGCCCGGCGGACAAGAATGAAGCAGGCGTTGTGGGATTAGGACGAGGAGCCTGCTGCAGTTTTATGACGAGCAGCCGCAAGACTTTCGGGAAGTGGCTGCGGATGGAATCGGTGGCAGCCTGCCCGAGCAACGAGAATGCCTCGGTGCTTCCGTATCCGTGCTCTACAAGGGCGGACCAGACTGTCCAGCCTGTGGGCGCGCCAAGTCCACGATGGGCGGTGATTGGGAATACCTCATCTATCTGCTGGACGGCCTTCGAATCGCGATCAATGATCCATAGCCCGCTGCGCTCTCCGTAATAGATCCATCCGTCGTACAGGACCTCTCCCCCATAGTCGCTTATGCCGAAGAAGCCATGCAGCCTGGCGTTGTGCGCCGACCACGCGATCAGGGGCAGCGCCGCGACCAGCAGGGCAAGCAGCAGGTCTCGGACACGAACGGACTTGAAGGTCGCCTTCCGGCTTGCATCGGATCCGCGCTCGCTGGGCCACAACGCCGCCAGGCCGAGAAAGGCGGCACCGAGACCGAGGGCTGCGATGTTGTCAGGTCGGATCAGGACCGCCATCGATCCGGCAAGCAGGCTCACGACTGTCCAGCGCGGCAGCCGGGTCTGCAATGCAGAAAGCAGCGCTGTGCACAAAGCAAGCAGCGCGAAGATTTGAGGCACCTCGGACATAACGTAGTTCGAGTATGCGTACAGATCGGGTGCAAAGGCCGTAATCAAACCCGCGGCCACAGCCACCCAATGCCTTCTCTGCAATTGCCATCCAATGCGGTATGCAAGCGGAATGCAGGCCAACGCCAGGGCGTGCAGAACAAGCTTCACGCCCCATGGATTCCGGCCGAAGATGCTCACGGCAGGTGCGAAAAGTAGTGTCGTGCCAGGGCCACGATACGTGGAGGCGCCATCGAAATTGTGAAACGCTGCCCAGTGGACGGCTCCGTCCAAATAGCTCGGGCCATCCTTCGTCACCCTCAGGGGCACCGCTAGGAAATTGATTGTGTGCAACACCAGACCGACGGAGCAGACGAACACAAGGGCGGCGTGATGCGACATTGGCGCAACCGCTTTCCGCGGGGCGCCAATCAGCCTTCGGCGCTGTCCAATTTCATGTGCCGCCCATAACACGCCCAAGATGAATAGAGCAGCAAGCATATCCACGACCACCAGTAGCGGAAAGAACAGGAAGTTCAATACGCCCCAGTGATATTGAGTATAGATCCTTGCTCGCGTCTCATTTCCCTCCTGGCCGCGAAGATCCAGGTCCAGTCGGCGCCCGTCGAGAATCACGCTTGTGACTCCACCTTGAGGCGTGGTGATGAAGCTAAGTCGGACTAGTTCTCCAATCGGCCCGCTGAAGGAGTACCGGATCGGTTCGGCGTTCGGCGTAGTGGCAATGAGAAGCCCGTCGCCCAGGCTCCAACCATCAAGGTTCGCAAACTCCGATAAGGGCACCGCGTTTCCGTACGCCGCCCTGATCTCTCGGATTCGTACCTCCCCAGGGCGAGTCTCAGAACGTGGATCGATCTTCAGTTCGTGCCCGACCTCTGGCAGGAAGAACAGGCGCCACGTTAGGACAGCAGCGATCAAGACCGCAGAGCCCCCAAACTGAAGCCAACGCGGCACGCCGATGGCCAGGCATTCCTTCCAGATGGGTGCTAGTGCAATGGAGATCAAAAGGGCGAGGATCGGTCCGACGAGCAGGAAGGCCAACGCCTGCCTGTCCCAAGATAACCCCCATAGATTCCAGAGGTGATGGAGCACACTGAGCGCCACCGCCTCGCCTGCGATGGTCGAAAAGATCAGGCGATGCTTGTCATCAATGGCACGTCGAAGAAGGGCGCTGGCCCAAGCCATGGGATTTCGCCGCGGAGGTTTCTCGAAGTACAGCAATCCGCTGGGTCGCCGGCATTATACACGCTGTTCCCGGAGCGTCCTGCACTCAGTGGCTCTCAGAACATGCCTGCAAATCGTGCGAACGCGGGCGCCGTCCGGCCGGTCAACGGCTGGTGCGACCATACGAAGATTGTCTACACCGCTTACCTTGAAGCGTGCCGTGCCGCATTTCTGCCGTCCTAGCCTGTTTCGAGCCTGATAGTTCCTGAGAGTCGCTGAGCATAGAATTACTATCGCAGAAAGGATTCAGGAATGGAAATCGCACGGCACTGGAGACTGAAGCAGCAGAGATACTCGCTGGTGGGTGAGGTGTGCGACAATTGCCAGCACAAGATCTTCCCTCCCAGGGACATTTGCCCAGATTGCGGCCACGAAGCGCGCCGGCCCTATGCCTTCAGCGGCAAGGGTGAGGTGTTCTCTTTTACGACCATCTACGAAGCCCCCAGCGGATACGACGCGAACGCCCCCTATACCGTGGCGCTGGTTAAACTCAACGAGGGCCCGATGATCACGGCCCAATTGACCGACCTGGACGAGGCGCCCGTTCGAATCGGCATGCCGGTCGAAATGGTGACTCGCCGAATGCGGGACGACGGCGATGAGCGCGGCATGATCATCTACGGCTACAAGTTCAGGCCCGCGGTTCAAGCTTAGAACCAGAAGATCAGATATTCAAAGCGCCCTCCATTTCTGGAGGGCGCTTTAGTTCTCACGTTGCTCCCAACTTTTCTACTCGTACGCCAGCACTTCGCGCACCGTCAGGCGGGTCGCGTTTCGCGCCGGAATGTAGCTCGCGAGCGCGCTCAGCAGGACAACGGTCACCAGCCAGATCCACAAACCGGGCATCGAGTATGAATAGGATAGAGGCATCCCCATCATGGCGTTGCCTGCGGTCTCGTTGAGGGCGTGGCTCATCGGTATTGCCAGCACCGCACCCATCATCCAGCTCAGGAGCCCGATGGCGATCCCCTCCCGGATGAACACCTGGGCCACCCCGCGGCTGGGTGCGCCGATGGCGCGCAGCACGCCGATCTCACGCGTGCGCTCCAGGACATTGATGCTCATCGTGCCCATCAGACCGAGCCCCCCCACCAATGCCAGCAGGATCGCCATCACGAGCAGAAGCGCGACCATGGCATCAAAGATCGCTTCGGCATCCGTCATCTCGGTTTGCATGCTGCTGACCGTGCCGATCTTCACGCCCATGGAATCGAAGTGCCTTTCAAGGGCGTTGCTCAAGGCCTCGACCGAGTCGGCATCATGATCTTCGGCGGAAACCATCAACGCGTCGGTCTCTCCGACGCGGTTCGTCACCTTGGCCAAGTAGTCATAGGGGGTGAAGATCATGGCGGCGAAGCTGGTACCAATGTAGGTGCCCACAATCTGGAACGAGCGCTCCTTGCCGTCGATCTTCAACACCATTTCGCCTCCCAGCTTCAGATGCGGTTCGTCGCGGAGAAACACAGCGGGCACCACCGTCGCGTTCTGATCATCCGGAAGCAGCCACCGCCCCTGCACGATCGCGGGGGAGACAATCTGGCTTGACTCAGTCACGGTTGGCGCGAACAAGTACAGGATGCCGCTCTCGCTGCCGTCCGGTCTAACCATACGGGGCGAGGCCTGCAGCCAAACATCGGTCCCTGTCACCCCAGGAACGCGCAGCGCCTCCTGCTGGATCTTGTCCGAGCGATAGGAGCGGTCCAAGGTGATCAAGAGATCCGTGTTGAACCAGGCGACCATGTCCTCGGCGGTTTGCGTCAGCGAGGCGCGAACGTTGAACACGCTCACAAAAGTGGCTGAACCCAGGGTAAGGGTGATCAGCGTAAGGACAAGCCGGCCCTGATTGCGGAACATGTTCCGGAGAGACAGCAACGAAGGCCGCAGGGGCAGGTGGCGCATCAGCCACAGGTTGGAGCCGGATATTGCCCAGCCGATCCAGTGCGCGCCGAACTGCCGCCTTCCAGTCGAGAACGCGCTCATCGCCTCGCTGGCTGTGATCCGCAGACCGGAAAGGAAGGGTGGGAGCGAGGCCGCCATCGGCAACGCCAGGCCAATGAGCACCTGGAACACTATTGCGGTCGGGGAGATCTCGATCGCGGTCAGATCGAAATTGAAGAAAGTGGCGAGGGTTCTGCTCAGCGCCTCGGCGCCCTGCACACCGAGTGGAACTGCCAGCAGCAGAGCAATAAGCCCGTACGATATGACCATTACCAGGTACATGCCCAGGATCTGCAGACTGCTTCCCCCTATGGCTTTCATCATGCCGATCTGACGCTTCTGCTGAGCCAACAAGGCCGTGACGGTGTTTACGACAAGGAATGCGCTCAGGAAGAGCGACATCACCCCCAGGAGTCCCATGAGCAGAAGTATGCCCTGCAAGATGTCATCCATCGGAATCTGCCCTGGGTCGACGGTCATGCTGACCGGGATGGTATAGCCTGAGCGTTCGGCTTTGTCCTTGACGCGGTTCACGACCTTCTCTGCCCATGCCTTGTCCCAGGCATGGGTCGAGATCACGTGCAGCTCGTTGAAGCCATAGGGCTCACCCAGCCACTCCAGGGTCTCAAAGGTGACGTACCCATAGGGGGTCCCGTCGATTTGGGCCGGCATCTGCGCAGGGTCGTAGGCGGTGCCCGCAATTCGCATGTAGCGCTGGGCGTCGTCGGACATCTTCACCAGAATGACGTCCCCCACCTGGCAATTGATCACAGGCAGGGCGGCGCGTTCCACCAGCAGCTCATGGGCAGGCGGAGGCCACGGCCCCAACTCCGGGCTGATCTTGTTGACGCGGATGTCCTGGTAGTCCTCGACCGCGAAGAGCGTGATGTTCTTCCACTTGTCGGGCGCGACCTGGATCCGAGCGGTGATGCCGCGCCGTGCGTCCGCATCTGCAACGTCGGGCATGGCGCGGACCGAGCGTACAAAGTCCTCATCAAAGAGCTCAATTGTGCGCACAATCCCGCTCGACGGGTTGATGGCGGCAAAGCTGCGGGCGAGGCCATCGGAGAGGATCGTCCGCGCGCTGAGAATAATGCCCACGGCAAACAAGCCGACGGCCATGGAAAGCACGATCAAGACGGTACGCGTCCTGCTTCCAAGCACGTCGTGCAAGACCTTGTGCCAACGCGCGCTAAGCATGGGATCTCGTCTCTGCGGCCGCGCCTAGGATCTCACCGTCCGCGATCATGAGCGTCCGCGAACCGTGGGCAGCGACGTCCTTGTCGTGGGTGACCATCAGCACCGTCTTGCCACGCTCAACCAGGCTGTCAAATACCGCAAGCACCGTCTCAGCCGTCACGGAATCCAGACTTCCGGTGGGTTCGTCCGCAATCAGGATCGGAGGGTCATTTGCCATGGCACGTGCGATCGCCAATCTCTGCTGCTGCCCACCGGAAAGCGCGGCGGGCACTTTCCCGGCATGATCCGCGATCTCCACAGCCTCCAGCAGCTGCAGCGCGCGTCGTGATTGATCGCGGTACGGGAAAGAGCCGGCAAAGTCCATTGGCAGCATCACGTTCTCAAGAGCAGTCAGCGTGGGTAGCAGTTCGAACGCCTGAAACACAACGCCCACATTCTGCCGGCGCCAGCGCGCGGCACGCTCGGAGCCGAGCTGATGAACCGCCGTTTCGGCCACATAGATCTCACCTGATGTGCAGCGGTCGAGCCCGGTGACGCAATTGACGAGCGTGGTCTTGCCGCTGCCCGACCTTCCCGTAAGCACCAGGAATTCGCCCTGGCGCATCTGCATATCGATGCCGTTCAGAGCGGTCACCTCGCCGGCGAGACCTCTGTAGACCTTCACCACGCGGCGAAGGTCCATGATGACGGGGGTACCGGGGGTGCCTCGTGACCTAGCGGTTGACGACTTCATTTTCGATCATTCCGTCGGAAAGCCGAATGGTCCGATGCGTGCGCGCCGCCAGATCCCGATCGTGGGTCACCATCAGGATCGTTTTGCCCGAGTCCGCCAGGTTCTCAAAGAGACGCATGATTATGTCCGAGGATTTGGAGTCAAGGTTGCCCGTGGGTTCGTCGGCGGCGAGCAAGATCGGATCGTTGGCCAGAGCCCGGGCGATGGCGACACACTGTTGCTGACCACCGGACATGGAGTGCGGGACGCGGTGGGCTTGCTCGGCCATTCCCACCAGCGCCAGCAGGGCCATGGCGCGATCCGGCCGCTCTGCCATCGGGTAGCGGCGGCCGTAGTCCATGGCAAGCAGAATGTTCTCCACCGCCGTCAGGGTGGGCAGGAGCTGGAAGAATTGAAAGATGACTCCGATGGAGCGGCCGCGCCAGATGGCGATCTGCTCCTCGGTCAGGCCATGAACGGCAACGCCGTCCACGATGACCTCCCCGGACGTTGGACGGTCTATGCCTGTGACAAGATTTATGAGGGTTGACTTGCCGCTTCCGGACTTGCCGACGATTGACACGAACGCGCCGGACCGAACTTGCAGGTCAACTCCGCGCAGGGCTGCGAACGTGCCCGCCGTGCTGCTGTAGGTCTTGACGACTGCACGCAGGTCTACCAGGCGGTCGTAGCTCTTGTTGCCCGGCTCATACTTTGTGGCCCGCACCTTGCGATTCGCTGAAGGAGTTGGCATGGCTTCAGGTGATCTCTCGATCCCGCAGCAGGATCTTGCCGAGGGGCAACTATATCATCCTCACTGAGGGCTTCCCCTCCGAACCCTTCGCGGCTCGCCCTCGTGGGCACCAAATCCGGGAGACTCACACCAGTCCGTGTGCATGGCTGGACGAACGATGGACGTTGCATTGTGGGCCGGCATACATCGCTATACGTCTCTGCACGGGAATCCTTGTCATCCCGTATGCAGGTGCTCCACCACCTGCACGAAGAGCTGGACAATGTGCGGATCCACCACGCTGTAGAAGACCTCCTTGCCTGCGCGGCGTGCACGAACGAGCCTCAGTTGCCTGAGTCCGCGGAGGTGATGGGAGACCGCTGATTTTGTGATGCCGACCAGATCTGCCAGGGCACTCACGTTGAGCTCGCGCTGCAGAAGCGCCGAGAGGATCCGCACGCGGCTGGAGTCGCTGAATGCCCGGAAGAGCTCGGACACATGGGCCGCAGTGTGCTCATCAAGAACATCGGCTTTTCGGTGTGCTGGCATGAAACAACAGTTGAGTATGTACTCAATTGTTATTCTACAGGAAACGCCCCCAGAAGTAAAGAGGGCGCCGGCCAGCGGCAGATCGGACCTGCTGGCAGCATCGCTGGGCTCCACAGGCAGATCGCCCTTCAGGCGATTGATGATCAAGCAGGACTTCTCCATCCGGATATCCAATTCATCGCGCATTGGGCTATCCGCTGTGCGGCCACCAGACATCTTCGGCTCGGGTCGGACGCTTCTATGCTCCTGGTGCGGTGGATTTATCAACAGGCTCATGGAACGCCGATAGACCGCGGGGCGAGCAGATTCGTGTGTTAGACTGAACGGGCAGAGCGTGTCACCAATGAGATATCGATCTCTCGCGGTCTACTTCCTTGTTCTCCTTGTCCTTTGCGCAGCCGTGATCGTCGGAGCACGCATGTTGGGCCGCCAGGGCGCGTACCTCGCGCAGTTCTACATGCTCACGCCCGCCGTGGCTGCATTGATCACCCGCCTGTTCTTCTACAAGCCGCGCTTCACTGATGCGGGCCTGCGACTCGGTCGCTTGGCTGACTATTTCAAGTACTGGCTGATCTCCCTCGGCATCGTGGCGCTGTTCTACGCTTCCTACACCCTGCTCGGTGCCATCGCCTGGGACCCTAGCGGAAACATTTTCCTGGCCAGGCTGGCGGAGCAATTCGCGGCCGCTGGACAGGACATGAATGCAGCGCTGCCGCCGGGCATCACGCCTCACATGATGTTGCTGGTCTATCTCATCGGCGGTCTCACCGTATTCAATGTCTTGCCAGGTCTCATCACTGGCTTCGGTGAGGAATTCGGCCACCGCGGCCTGATGTTTCCGCTCCTGTATCAGATCAAGCCGTGGGTTGCGTTCGTCATCGGCGGGTTGATCTGGTTCGCGTGGCATTTGCCACTGTCCCTGGTCGTTCCCCAAGCCCAACCAACGCCGCCACTCTGGCAAGGCATCCTCAACGGGATTGTGCTGGCAATCGGATCGATATGCACGTTCATCTATCTTGCGTACGTGTACATCCGGAGCGGCAGCATATTCGTGGTTTCGATCGCCCATATCGCCATGAACAACGCCTCGATGGCGCTCTCGTATTTCGCGATCATTCACGATCAGCTCCTGGCGAACTTGGGCACGGTTATGGTCATGGGGCTGGTTGTTGCGGTGTTGTATGCGCGGGGGGAGCTGGGAATCTTCCGGGAGTATTTTGGCAAGCTGCGGCCGGTGATGGCCTGAGGACCGGCACACAGCCCGTCAGGCAGGAGGCGTGGCATCGATGGGTGGAGGACCCGGTCCTGATGCCGATGTTCGTGTGCGATATCAGGATTGGCGGCACGGCCACTTGGAGCCAATACCTGCCAGTCAGGCATATCGACTGCTTGCTGTTCGGTCAGTGGCTTGGGCTGTGCGCCCGGGATAATCCACCCGCGTAACTGTCGTGAATCCTGCCGCCAGAAGCAGAGTGATGTCATCCGTGGGATAGAGACAAAAGACACTGGCAATCCGCCCGGGCGTGTCTACAATTAGGTTGCCGACCGCACGGGCGCGGGTGACGAGCCGTATCCCGAGGACTTCGACAGGTCCGATCTTGAACAGGCCGCACTCTGGAAGATGACTCAGATCCTCCTGAACAAGGTGATCTTGCCCGGTGCCTACTTTATGATCTAGGGAGAAGCTCCATGCCGTTGTTCACGCCGGGCCGGCGTTGGCAGCCACCATACTGGCCGTTCGCCAAGAAGCCCTTCGGGCAGCGCGTTTTGCAGGGGGTTGAGTTCGCTGTCAAGGGACCGCTGTTCGGATGCCGCATGTGTGGCAACTGCCTGCTGCAGGAAACGGCTTTTATCTGCCCAATGGAGTGCCCGAAGGGCATCCGCAACGGGCCTTGCGGTGGCTCGACGGAAGAGCACTGCTACGTCGACGAGACCCGCCCTTGCATCTGGTATCGCATCTACGACCGTTCCTTCCGGCTCAACCGGCAGGAGATCCTGCTCGAAGTTCTCCCGCCTCTGGACTGGGACAAGGTCGGTGGCGAGACGTGGGGCGATGTTGTCCAGCAGGTGCAGAAGCTCGGCTTCCGAAAGGTTCTCGTAGGTCTGCTCTCACGCAACGCGCTCAGGCGAGCCATGACTTGGGATTCCGTTTTTCGGCCCGTCCGCCAGCCGACTTGGTGGCAAGGAGACAGCCAGTATCACGCGCCAAAGTACGAAGAGCCCGTTTCCGAACTGGAGCGCCGCCTCAGGGCGGGTGAATTCGTCGTGACGGCGGAGGTGGCACCTCCGATCTCGGCGAAGATCGACAAGATGCTCAGGAATATTGAGGCCGTCAAACCCTATGTGGCGGCGATCAATTTCACCGACAATCCGTCAGCTGCCCCGCGGACGGCCTCTTGGGCGTGTTCTGTGATCGCCATCAGGCAGGGCGCTGAGCCGGTCATGCAGATCGCTGCGCGGGACCGCACGCGCGTTGGGCTCCAGTCGGAAGTGATGGGCGCGGCCGACCTCGGCATCCGCAACCTCCTGTGCATTTCTGGCGACAGTATGAAAATGGCGCCTCCGCCTCGCGGGCGGATGGACATCGTCGACATGGACGCCGTACAGATGCTCTGGGTCCTTCGCCGCATGCGCGATGAGGGCAGATACATGGATGGCCGGGAGATCAAGACGCCGCCGAGGTATTTCCTCGGTGCCGCAGCTTCGCCGTTTGCCTCGGAACCGCGATTCCAGGCGCTGCGCGAGCACAAGAAGGTCAACGCGGGTGCGCAGTTCTTCCAGACCAATCTGGTGTACGACGCCTCGCATCTGGAGATCTGGCTGAACGAGCTGGCGAAACGCGGCATCCTGGACAAGGTCTACATCCTGATCGGCATTACGCCGCTGAAGACCTTCAAGATGGCCAGGTATATGAACGATGAAGTGCCGGGCGTGTTCATCCCGGCCTCACTGATGAAACGCATGGAGGCCGCCGAGAGCGCCGGCAACGCACAGGAAGAAGGCGTCCAGATCGCCTTGGAACTGATTGAGAAGATCCGCAAGTTTGAAGGCCAGGGTGTGAACGGCTTGCATATCATGGCCGTTGGCTGGGAGGAGATCGTGCCTCGCATCGTGTCGGATGGCGGCGTTCTGCCACGCACTTTCGTTCCACCCCAATCTGCAGGGGTGGCGGAGAAATCGGCTGCACCGGCCTAGGAGTCCGGAAAGGGAAGAGCCGTCCGATTGGGAACGAAACCGCTGGTTGGGAAATCTGGAGGAAAGGGACATCATGAACGTAGACGAACTGCTTGCCAAGGCAAAAAAGCCCTCGGCGGATGCAATGAGACTGCATCCTTTCTATCGGGGCAAGATCGAGACCACCCTCAAATGCACGGTGCACAGTTTCAATGACTTTGCTATCTGGTACACGCCGGGCGTCGCTGCACCGTGCAAGGCGATACAGGCCGACCCCGAACTCGTGTACGACTACACCAACAAGTGGAATACCGTCCTGGTCGTGAGCGATGGCACCCGCGTTCTGGGCCTCGGCGACATCGGCCCAAAGGCCGGCTTGCCCGTCATGGAGGGCAAGGCCTTGCTGTACAAGTATCTGGGCGGCGTGGATGGCTTTCCTATCATGCTGGACACCAAGGACCCGGAGGCCATCATCAGCACCGTGCTCATGCTGCAGCCTGGTGCCGGGGGTATCAATCTTGAGGACATCGCGAACCCCAAGTGCTTCTACATCCTGGACACCCTGCGCGAGAAGGCCGAGATACCTGTGTGGCATGACGACCAGCAGGGTACCGCCACGGTCACCTTGGCGGGCCTGATCAACGCCCTCAAGGTTGTTGGCAAGAAGATGAGCGAGGTCAAGATCGCGTTCATTGGCACAGGTGCCTCCAACGTTGCCTGCTCCCGTCTGATCTTCGGCTGGGGCGCCGATCCGGCCAAGTGCTTCATGGTGGACAGCAAGGGCATCCTCGGCAAGCACCGCAAGGACCTCGAAATGCGCAAGGCCGAGTACAAGGACAAGTGGAAGCTCTGCAACATCACCAACGCCGAGGGGCGCGAGGGCGACATCCCCGCTGCCATGAAGGGCGCGGACGTCACGATCGCCCTCTCGAAATCAGGTCCGGGCGTATTGCTCCCGGAGTGGGTCAAGGCCATGGCGAAGGACAGCATCGTCTTCGCCTGTGCCAATCCTGTGCCTGAGATCTGGCCGTGGGAGGCCAAGGAGGCAGGTGCCGTAGTGGTCGCGACCGGTCGGTCGGACTTCCCCAATCAGGTCAACAATTCGCTGGGCTTTCCGGGAATCTTCCGCGGCACCCTGGACGTCCGGGCCCGAACGATCACGGACGAGATGTGCTTTGCGGCGGCGCAGGCCCTCGCCGATCACGTCGGCAAGAAGATGGATCCGGAGCACATCCTCCCCGACATGGATGACTGGGAGGTGTTCCCCCGCGAAGCAGCGGCCGTAGCGATGAAAGCGGTCGAGCAGGGCCTTGCATTCAAACCCACGACCTATGAGGCGGAGTTCGAGAATGCCAAGCTGATCATCAAGCGCTCGCGCGACCTCACCAAGATGATGATGGAAGAGAATTTCATTGCCGAGCCTCCGCCGGATGATGGCAAGCACGATATCGACCTGGAGACCATCAAATCGGCCTATTGATGCCGAAGGGAGATGCCATGTACGACCTTCTCATCATCGGCGGTGGACCGGCGGGCCTGACGGCTGCCATCTACGCGATCCGCAAGAGACTCGACGTCCTGCTTCTGACCAAGGACTTCGGCGGCAAGACCAACTTCCGGCTTGCCCTTCCTTGGATCCAGGAATACCAGGTGGTGCGAGGCCTGGAGGTGGTGAACAAGTTCCGCAGCGAGCTTGAGTACCTGGATTTCGCTCGCCATCTGGACGACGTGCAGAAGGTCGCACACAACAACGGCAGATTTACCATAACGACCAAGGGCGGGCAGCATCTTGAGACCAAGGCCGTGATCATCGCCACCGGCGCCCGCCAGGTACGGATGGGCGTGCCCGGTGAAAAGGAATTCACGATGAAGGGCCTGTGCTACTCCGCGCTGAGCTACGCGCCTCTCTTCATTGACAAGACCAGCGTGGTTATCGGAGATGAGGAATTGGCGCTGCGCTCGGGCGGCGAGCTCGCCACAGTCGCCAAGCACGTCTATATGGTCTGCTCCTCGGACAAGGTGTTCGATTCACCCCTTGGACGGAAGCTCAGGGCGGCGGACAACGTCACCATCCTGACGGGGTGCGAGATCCTTGAGGTAAAGGGAGACCAATATGCACGCACGCTCATCCTGAAGGATTCCGCAGGCAAGACCGTCAAGTACGACGCAGACGCGATATTCGTCGAGAAGGCGCTCACTCCCAACTCCGACATGGTGAAGGATCTGGTGAAGCTCGATGATCGCGGTCGGATCATCGTGGACGGTGCCAACCGCACAAGTGTCCCGGGCGTCTTTGCCGCGGGTGACGTTACGAACGGCTACGCCGAGCAAGTCCTGATCGCTGTCGGTGAGGGTGCTAGGGCAGCATTGAGCGCGTACGAGTACTTGCTGCCGACGCTCTGAACGCGCCTCACTGGCGCATCGTGTCACATACCACAGATGGAGCGCGTCGAGGCATAACTGCCTCGACGCGCTTTCATTTGCTCACTAAGCCTTCATCGGTGTGCAGACCCGGTCATCAAGGACCTCCATTCGAGTGCTGCACCCCTTGTATATCCTGCACGCGAGCAGTACAATGCAAATGTGCAAAGTGAAACGCCGTCTATGCATTCCATAACCAGCATTGACAGAAAAGGAGAGAACAATGGGCATTGTTGATATCGAAGGCATTGGGCCTGTGTATGCGCGCAAGCTGGCGAAGATCGGGATTCGCGGCACCGGAGGTTTGCTGACCAAGGGCGCGACGCCCAAGGGCCGCAAGGAGATCGCCGCAAAATCGGGCATTGGCGGCAAATTGATCCTGGAATGGGTCAACCTCGCAGACTTGTACCGCATCAAGGGCGTCGGCAGCGAGTATTCCGACCTGCTCGAGGAGGCTGGTGTCGATACGGTCGTCGAGCTTGCCAAGCGCGACGCCAAGAATCTCTACGAAAAGATGCTGGCTACAAATCAGAAAAAGAATCTCGTCAACCAGATGCCCGGCCGCAAGCAGGTCGCCAAGTGGGTCGCGCAGGCCAAGAGGCTGCCCAGGATCGTTAAGTACTAGGCCGCGACGGTCCAAGGTTTCCGTTTTGAACCCTGGTCCTCCGGGATCAGGGTTCAAAACGGTTCGGGTTGAGTTGTAGATACTAGAGAAGGAGACCGCTGGTGAAAGCCTTTTTTGGATCTATTGAAGAACTCACACTGAAGAACGGATACTTTCGCCAGGTATTGTTCACTGGGAAGTACTGCCAGCTGGTGGTGATGTGCCTGCAGCCCGGTGAGGAGATCGGCAACGAGATCCATCCAAATGTCGATCAATTCTTCCGCTTGGAAGAAGGCGAAGCACGATTTGTCCTCAATGACTCGGAAGAGTACCTCGCCCATGCTACCGATGCCGTGGTCGTTCCCGCGGGCACCTTTCACAACGTGATCAATACCTCGAAGACCAAGCAGTTGAAACTGTACACGGTCTACTCACCCCCGAATCATCCCGCTGGGACGATTCACAAGACTAAGGCCGAAGCAGTGGCGGCCGAGGCTCACTCGGGCCACTAGCCGCCGACAGGGATAAGCGTGCTGGGCAGCGAGCCTCAGTCCAGCGCGCACCAATGGCAGTCTTCAACGACCGGCATGATACCGCGGAGCCAAGAAGGTTGCACGATGCTCTTGCCTGAAGGGCAACCATGCAACTCAGTGCTCCGAAGGTGATCACGTTCTGGATCGCCGTTGCGTTGGCGGTAATTGGCTTCCCGGCCAATTTTGTCCCGAGCCTTGGGCTGGCCGGATTTGCATTCTGGCTGCTCGTAATCGGCTTCGTGGTCCTGGTCGCCGGTAACCTGTTCGAAGGGCTGTAGACGTGGAACGGGGAGACGCGGACTGAGGGTTGCTGGCCGGCTCCGCATCGCCTTCCGGCCCGCCTCTCCCCCATTTTCGCTGTGCGTGTCACTACCGGAGCATGGCGCAGTGACCCACGCCTGCCGCAGACGCCGGTCGTGGAACGTGTTCGGTGCCTCCGATTCGCACTTGCCGCCGGAAGCCCTTCCCGGTGATAGGCGCAGTTGGGTCTCATCTCGTTCCCCCAAGCATACATATTATAATGATTTGCGCCAATGCGAATCTGATACGAGAAGTTCCATTGGCAGATCGACCCTAGAGGGACTCTCGGCAGAAATCAGGAGATCCGATGGCTGATCCAATTCTGGTGGCAAAAGGCGATACCGATCTCTTTCTTCTTCCGCAAATGGCGAACCGTCACGGTCTGATTGCCGGCGCGACGGGCACTGGAAAGACCGTGAGCCTGCAAGTGTTGGCGGAAGGCCTGAGCCGAGCGGGGGTCTCGGTCTTCATGGCAGATGTCAAAGGGGACCTTGCGGGGATCAGCCAGCCCGGCTCGGACAGCAACAAGAAAGTCAAGGAGCGGGCGGAACTCCTGAAGCTCAAGGATTTCACATTTGAGGGCTACCCGGTGACCTTCTGGGACATCTTCGGCGAACAGGGTCACCCGGTACGCGCCACGGTATCGGAGATGGGACCGCTGATCTTGTCCCGATTGTTCGACCTTAATGAGACGCAGAGCGGCGTGCTGAGCCTGGTGTTCAAGATCGCCGATGATAACGCTCTGGATCTGCTCGATCTGAAGGACCTGCGGGCCATGCTGCAGTTCGTGGGGAACAACGCGCAGCAGTTTCAGACGCAGTACGGCAACATTACCGGCGCTACAGTCGGTGCTATTCAACGCAGCCTCCTCGCCATCCAACAGCAGGGCGCCGATCAGTTCTTCGGTGAGCCCGTGTTGGACCTGTTGGACATGATGCGTACCGATGCAAAGGGGCGAGGTATGGTCAACATCCTGGCATCTGACAGGTTGATGCTCTCCCCGAAGACGTACACGGCATTTCTGTTGTGGCTACTGTCAGAACTCTTTGAACGGCTGCCCGAGGTCGGAGATCCCGAGAAGCCGAAGCTCGTCTTCTTCTTTGACGAGGCCCATCTGTTGTTCACCGATGTGCCCAAGGCGCTCCTGGAAAAAGTGGAACAAGTGATCCGCCTGATACGCTCCAAGGGCGTGGGGGTGTTTTTCATCACCCAGAATCCCATGGATGTGCCGATGACCGTGCTGGGCCAGTTGGGCAATCGTGTGCAGCATGCCCTGCGGGCGTTTACGCCCCTGGACCAGAAGGCCGTGAAAGCAGCCGCGCAGACATTCCGCATCAATCCCAAACTGGATGTCGCTGAGGCGATCACGCAGTTGGCCGTGGGGGAAGCTCTTGTCTCAATGCTCGACCCGAAAGGCATGCCCGAAATTGTAGAGCGCGCCTTCATGCTTCCGCCCAGAGGCCAGATCGGACCGATCCCGCCAGAAACGCGGCAGCAGATCATCCGCAGCTCGCCCCTGGCTGGCCGGTATGAGAATGTCATGGACCGTGAGTCCGCCTACGAGAAACTGCAGGCCCGCACGGCAGCCGCAACGTCCGCGGGTGCAGCGAATGCGGGCGCGACAGGCAGGCGCTCCAAGCCCGAACCTACGGCGTTCGACAAAGTCCTCAAGGCAGCAAATAGCCCATTCGGAAGGCAGATCCAGCGCGACATTGCCCGCGGCATCATGGGCGCCCTCCTCGGCACTAAGCGCTGACGCGAGACGGCGGCGCCCGCCGCTCGGCTCGAGTTCGTCAATTGGCGGCCGCGATGCAAAAAGACAGTAACCACCGCGGCTGACTGACTCGGAGTCCGATGCAGAGATTGAGCATTGGCCTGAGCAAGGTATTGCGGGCAGGCTGTATCCCACTCGCGACCGCCGGCGCCATGGTTCTTGCCGGTTGCGGCGCGACGGCGATCCCTTCACCCATAATCCCCAAACCGGCAGAGCGTACACCCGCGAGTTCCGCCTCCGCGCCCCTAGCCACGCTCGATCCGTTCATCAAGGCACGCCTGGATATGGTCAGCCTCGACATAGAGGCTGCCGGCGTGTCGAATGACGGCGTCCTCCGGGCAATGCGCGCCGTGCCGCGGCATGAGTTCGTTCCAGCCGAGTACCTGGACCAGGCCTACGATAACCACCCGCTGCCGATCGGCTACGGCCAGACGATCTCACAACCCTATATCGTCGGGTGGATGACGGAATTGTTGGAACTGCAACCGGGAGAGAAAGTCCTGGAGATCGGAACGGGCTCCGGCTACCAGGCCGCCATCCTGGCGGAGTTGGGCTTCCTCGATGTATACAGCATTGAAATCGTCCCCGAACTCGCCGCGAGCGCCACGGCTCGCCTGCAAGCACTTGGATACCACAAGGTCCACATCCGCCAGGGAGATGGTTACTACGGCTGGCCCGAGGCCGCGCCATTTGATGCCGTCATCGTAACCGCTGCGCCCGATCACCTCCCTGCACCGCTTGCAGACCAGCTGGCAGAAGGCGGGCGACTGGTCATCCCCATCGGCCCCGCTGGGTTCTATCAGAGTCTCTGGCGATTCGTCAAAGAGAACGGGGAACTGAAGGCCTACAACATGGGCGGCGTGAGTTTCGTGCCGTTCACGGGTTCCGGAATCGAAGCCGCCCCTGTCGAGACGCTTCCGTAAGAAAGGCACCGGCATAGCACAACGCTCCGATTCTGAGCACCCATGTGAATCCGAACGTCAATGCAAGCAGGGCAGCAAGAATCGACGCGATCACAGACGCCGCACCGTTGATTGCCCAAACCCACGGGATTTCACCCTCCCGCGGGTTTGATTCTCCGGCGCTCGTCGGCGCGCTCATGAGTCGGATTCGCCCGGGAAACGGAACCCCCATCAGGAAGCCAACAGGTGCAAGCGTCAGCGACGTGAGGCACATTCGGGCAACAAGTGGCAGACCCAGCGTCCCGTCGATCACGTAGTGAAGCAACGATGGTGCCGCCAGAACGGCCGCAGCCAGGATGGCAAGTGAGGGCACAAGTGGCATCGAAGGGCTCAGCCGACTGCCGATCCCGGAGAACAGCAGCAGCGAAAATAGAACCATGGCCGCGGCGTAGGCTGGCTGCTCGAGATACAGGATGAAGAGCTGGAGCAGTGGGATCTCCACTAGAAGGAATCCCAAACCCAGAAATCCGAAATAGAGCAGATCACTCAGGGGGAAGGAGGTTAGGGAATTCGATCTGCCGTGATGGCTGAGAGCCACGGGAATGAGTATCAGAGCTATCGCAAGCAGGATCGCCAGCAATAGCAGCGCTACGATCACGAAGTAGCCAGCCCCTCCGAAAGGCTGCCACGCCCTGCCAAACTCCGCGATGACCTGGGGTGCCTGCCTCCACTTGAAGTAGTGCCCAAAAAAGGGCCGATCGTCAGTGGGTGGGCGGACATCGTAATCGTAGGCAGCGTAGAACGCCTCATATGACGGTGAGTTGATCAGTTGACTATATGTCTCGTAGTACTCTGACTCGCGCAGGATGTTGTATCGGTTCGTCTCGTCGGCCTGGACATCCGGCGCGTAGCTGAGGTCGAAGGCGCGCGAATCGATAAAGCGCCGGATCTCTGACAGCTCGCCTGCCGTGTACTCCCCGTTCTTCAGCATCACCGCAGCCATGTTGTAACCCCGAAATGCCACGATCTGCGTTTGCGGCGTGCCGCCAGTGCGCTCAAGTGCCGTCGCCGCCAATGCAAAGAGGCGCAAGTCCTCGCTGGGAGGCTCCTGCAGCCAGCGCGTTGAGATCATCACGCCACCCGGATTGAGGCGTTCCAGCGCCTCCTCGAATCCCTCGACCGTGTAACGATAGTCCTCCCCCAGAGAGTAGGCGCCCGAGCGCACAGGATGGTACCCGGATGGCAGCGAGATAACGATTACGTCGAAGGCGGATGACGTTCGGCGCAAGAAGCTGCGGTTAGATTGGACGTGCACCTGCAGACGCGGATCCGCGTAGATCGGCACGATCTCCGTGATCAGCGGATTGACCTCCACCACAGTCTTGGGTCCGGAGTTCAAGGTTAGCGCCGCGAGCAGATCGAGACCGCCACGCGGCTCTAGGATCAAGACACTTCCCTGAGGCCGCAGCTGGAACGCGACCGCATTCGGCAGGTATGAGACAAAGGTTGCGTCCTGTGGCGCCTCGACCACGGGACTGAGATCATCACCGTCCACATATAAACCACCGAGAGTGGGTAGCGGTTCCAGATAGCGGTAGCTGAGACCGGGCACGGCATGGATGGCAGCGCCCCGAACGAGGTCAATGCGTGAGAAGGCGTTCCAGCGGTGGTAGGCCACTTCCGCCCCCGGAGATTGGAGGGCATAGGAAAGACCCTTGTATGGCGAGATGCGCAACGTCAGGAAATCGAAAGACGAACCACTTGACGCCCGCAGGACCACATCTGCCAGCGAGAATGTGATCAACACGAGAGCCGCCAGCGCAACAGGCCGGCTGATAGCCCGCAGTGACACGATGCTGGTGATGGCGGCGAGCGCTGCCAAACCGGCATACAGGCTTATGGCTCCCTCGGCGCCCACGTACGAGGGAGCAGCGAGGGCGAGCAGGCACCCTGCCGCGGAGCCCAACAAGTTGAAAGCATAGATCGTGCCGGCCTTATCCGCATACTGGCTCAGCAGCGAACCCAGAGCCAGGCCACTGAAGAAGAAGGGCGCGGCCAGTGCCACGTAGTCCAGCGCCAGTATGAGAATCTGTTTGCGGTCCCACGCTATGCTGTACGAATCAAACGGCAGCCAGTTGGTCAGCAGGTACGCGCTAAGGATGCTTGCGCCCGCGGCGAAACCGAAAATGCTCAACCTTGTGTGCGGGCTGCCCGTCCCAAGGGCCGGGAATATTGCCAGCGCAGTGCCGCTGGCGCCGAGGCCCAGAAGCGCAATGCTGACGATCATGAATGCCAGATGGTAGAACTGGGCAACGGAGAACAGCCGCGTCAGGTTGATCTCGAAACCCAGCGTGGCGGCCGCGAGCAGGAAAAGGCTGATCCAGATGCGGCGATCAATGCTCCGGTTCAAGCACCCTCACTCCTGTCAATCGCGATGCCTTGAGCGAATCGAGCGCATCCAGTCAATTATATGCACCGTGCGCGCGCTGACTCAAACTTGGGAAATCTCGGGACTTGCCATCCCACCCTTTTGGCCCGGCCTTCTCTGGATCCTTACCTGCAAATGACTGACTTGCCGGCGCATCCCTGGCCTGGGCCGCTCGCGGACTCCCCTTGGGCGTGCGTGAAGGACCGCGCTATCGCTTGTGCGTCAGACCAACTCCAACGTTCCGCGTCGCTTGGCTTCGATCTCGAAGACGGTGAACAGGACGTAGCCCAGCAAGCTGTACATCACGCCGATGCCCAACTCACCCCAAAGCAGCGGCCCCACCTCAGACAGGCTCGCCCCGCCGACCAGTAGCCGCGCCGTCGCGATGCCGCGCGTCAAAGGCAGCGCGCTCGAGATTGCCTGGATCCACCCCGGAAGGTTCTGCATTGGAATGTTGGCACCCGAAAAGATCAGCAGCAGGAAGTAGACCAGGTTGTTGATGAACATCACGTTCACTGTGACCAGCGCCAGGCTCCCGAGCAGCAGTCCAAGCCCGCAGGTGCTGAAGGTCGTGATGAAGACGGTCAGAGCCAGAGCCGCCATATTCGTGTTGGAGAGATCCAGGCCCATCAGCAGCACACCCCACATGAAGGCGATCACCACGCCCACGGCACCATCCATAACGTTCATGAAAGCCCGACCCAGGAAGATCAGCATGCGATTCGCCGGCGTGCCGAACAGGTAAGGCAGTGTGCCGGCATCGCGTTCACCGCCGATGGACATCGTCACCCCGTAGATACCGCTCACGGCCGCGATCTGCAGGGCATTGCCAATGATGTAGAAACTGGCGTTATCAGCCCCCGTGGCGAAGGTGCCCAAGTACACGAAAAAGAACATCTGCGCCAGCGGCATCACTATCTTGGATGCTGCGTACTGGATCGGCCGCAGCCAGTGAAACAACGCCACGTAGGCCAGGATTGCACCCTGCCAGAAGAGGCGGAAGCCATTGAGGATTCGTCTCATGCCACTCCTGAAGAAGTTCGCCTGCCCAGTCGCCTCATCATTCCAGGCCCAGCGTCGCGTCGGCGCGTGCCTTGTAAAGCATAAGCGTGAACAGCCGCGAGGCGATCAGCAGATCCACCATTGAGAACAGCACCAGCATGCCCCACGCCAGCAGGGTCTGCCCGAAGGTGGCACCGCCGGTGGAGGTGCCATGCAGCGCCACCGCAGCCCAATATGGAGGTAGCAGATAGGAGATGGGAGTCGTCCATCCCGGCAGTAGCGCGACCGGGAACAGGAAACCGCACAACACGTAGACCGGGAATTCCATGGCATTCTGCCAACCCTGCACACCCGGGTTCATCACGAAGATCGGGGCAATGACGAGGCCGAAGCTCACAAAACCTAGCACTGTGAACAGGACCGACAGCGCAAACAACAGCGGCTGTTCGATCGTCAACGAATAGCCGAAGAAAAGAGCCGCAATTAGGTATCCCAGGATCATTGCCCCCAGGCTCTGCAGCACATTAGCCAGGTTCTTGCCAAAGACGATCACCTCGAACGGCGTCGGCAGGCCCACCAGAAACTCCAATGTCCCGATCCAGCGTTCGATGTTTATGCTGTTGCCCGAGATGAACAGCAGACTCGACCACAGTCCTGTCAGCCCGCTGCCGACTACCACGAAAATGGCGCCCTCTGCGCCGCGTCCCTGCAGCATCCACAGACCCAGCAGCGCGATCACGATCGGCTGGATGAGCACCGTGAAGATCACGAAAGGCTCCATAAAATTCATGCGCAAGGTCATTTCGGTCACCACGAGCACCGTGCGCCAGTACTTGATCAGCGTCCGGACGTTCATGCGTGACCTCCCACTAGGCGCACGTAGGCGTCCTCGAGAGTGGGCTCACGGACGACGACGCGCCCGATCTTCAGCCCGCCCAGCGCGGTCAGGACGTCCGGCACGGCCTCGGCGCCCCGCGCCGTCTGGATCATCAGCGTTTGTCGCTGATCATGATCCTCCACCGAGAGCGAATCCACAAAGGGCAGCCTCCGCAGCCCTTCGAGCATATCCTCCGGCAGGCCGAAAAGCTCGACCTCAACCACACTCATATCACGCACCTGCGACTTGAGCCCTGAAGGTGAATCCAGGGCCACGATGCGCCCGCGGTCGATGACCGCAACGCGGTCGCATAGGGCATCCGCCTCAAACATGTAGTGTGTGGTGAGCAGGATGGTCTTGTTCTGCGACTGCAGGTCGAGGATCACCTGCCGGAACTCGCGCGCCCCCACTGGGTCCAGCCCGATGGTCGGCTCGTCCAGGAACAGCACTTCGGGGTCGTGCAGCAGCGTGCGCGCCACGTGCAGCCTCTGCATCATGCCGCGCGAGTAGCCCCCCACCTTCTCATTGCCGCGGCCGTTCAAACCGACGAGCTCCAGCAGGTAGGCAATGCGCTTCTTGGAGACGTCAGGGTCCACGCCGTACAGGCTGGCGAAATAGCGCAGGTTGTCGATTCCCGAAAGCCGCCAATAAAGGCCTCGCTCCCCGCCAAAGATGAAGCCGATGCGCTTGCGTATCTCCTGTGCATCCTTGACCACGTCAAAGCCGTGGATGATGGCCGTACCAGAGTTCGGGATCAGCAGCGTCGTGAGCATCTTTACGGTAGTCGTCTTTCCTGCACCGTTCGGACCGAGCAGCCCGAAGAGCTCTCCGTCCTTGATGGAGAAGGAGATGTCCTCCACCGCAACCACTTCCTTGGCTGTCCGGCGGATCACCCCAATATACGTCTTGAACACACGGCGCAGATGTGAGACTTCGATTGCGTTCATCGGTTTCCTTGTGTGCAGCCCGAGATGCGAATTCTACATGAGAATGGTCACTAACAGGCCGGATTTCGCCGATGACGCAAGTTCGTGGGTCGGTCGCCCGCGATGCATGCGTTAGAAAAACAATGAGGAACGATTCCGGTGCCCAGGAATGGAAATTGACTGGACATGAGAACGGGTGCAACGTGTGTAAGCAGAATAAGCAGTGTGCGCGTTTTGCTCATCGGATTTCACAGGTGTAGGCGGGGTCTGGCAATGTGTTGACTGTCGTTCCTAGTGCTTGCGCGGCGCGCGAACTGGCATGAATCTCACGATGCAGTATAGAACAGATGTACTAAATTGTCAAGTCAAGATGGATTTGTTATCGAAACGTGGAGCGTAGGATCCGAGTTCCGCCGCTTGTGTGCCACCGACGCAACAGCGCCAGCCACCGCGGACAGATCATCGTGTCCGCCTCGAGCGCGTTTCACGGCCCAAGGCAAGACCGGGAGGAATATAAGGCTCAGGCGGCTGCCGCCGCCCGTTCACTGCCCGATTGCTCGAGCAGCCAACAGGCCGCCTCGTGTCTTTCCCCCACCAACGTGTACGGAGGATCCTCGTCTTCGCACCTCCCCATCACGACAGGGCACCGCGGATGGAAGCGGCAGCCGGGAGGAATGTTGGCCGCGTTCGGCGTCTCGCCTTGCAAGATGACCCGTTCGCGGCGCAGGCGCGGGTTGGGCACCGGCACCACGGAAAGCAGCGCCTTAGTATAGGGGTGCTGCGGCTGTTGCAGGACCTCGCGGGTTGGCCCGAACTCCACCAGCCTGCCAAGGTACATCACCGCGATCCGATCGGCAAAGTGGGCAACTGTCCCCAAATCATGTGTGATGAATAGGATGCTTACCCCCCGTTCCCTGCGCAAGTCGCTCAGAAGGTTAAGGATCTCGGCTCGGATCGAGACATCCAGCATCGAGACCGGCTCATCGGCCAGCAGCAGTTCCGGCTTCAGCACCATCGCGCCGGCGATGACCACGCGCTGGCGTTGTCCGCCGGACAGCTCGTGCGGAAAGCGCTCGAAGAAGCTTTCCGCAGGCCGAAGCCCGGCGTCATCCAATGCGCTCCGGACTCGGTCCAGACGCTCCTCACGCTTCCTGGCCAGGCCGTGCACCTCGAGCGGTTCCGCTACTATATCGAACACCGTCGACCGGGGGTTCAGTGATTCGTAGGGATCCTGGAAGATCATCTGTGCATGCTGCCGCAGGCGCTTCAGGCTCATATGCGGCAGCGTCATGTGCTCGCGAGTTCCCACCCGGCCGCTGTCAAGCACGAGCAGGCCGGCGCGCGTACGCCGGGCCGAGGCGCTGACGATCTCGCCTGAGAATCGTATCTCGCCGCTGGTTGGCTCTTCCAGGCCGATGAGCGTCTTGGCGATGGTGGTCTTGCCGCATCCCGACTCACCTACCAGTGCCAGCACCTCGCCGCGCTCGAGTTTGAACGAGACATCATCCACCGCCCTGATCTCGGTCGTGGGCTTCCGCTGCAACGCGGCCAGGATGGACTGCCGCACCGCGAATGACTTGACCAGGTGACTCACTTCCAGGACGGGAACTGATTCAGGGGTAAGCATCAGTAACTCGAAACCGGCCCTCTGCACAGGTGACACGCGGCCCGATGCCCGGGGGAGGTCTCCAGCATCGGCGGCGCCGTGGTGGCGCAGATCTCGATGCGCTTGTAGCACCGCGGCTCAAATCGACAGCCGGGGGGAAGATCGGTCACTCGCGGCGGTGTGCCGGGAATGGAAGCCAGGTCGCCCGCTGGCCGGTTCAAATCCGGAAACGACTGCAGCAGCCTTTCTGTGTATGGGTGCTGCGGCGTATTGTAGATACTGTCGATGCTCCCGGACTCGGCGACCTTCCCGCCGTACATCACCGCCACGCTGTCACACACCTCTGCCACCACGCCGAGGTCATGGGTGACCAGTACGATCGCCAATCCAAGCTTCTCCTGGATCCCCTTCAACAATTCCAGGACCTGGGCCTGGATCATCACATCCAGAGCCGTGGTTGGTTCGTCCGCAAAGAGCAGGCTCGGGGAACAAGCCAGGGCCAGGGCGATCATGGCGCGTTGGCGCATGCCGCCGGAGTACTCATGAGGATACTGGCTGGCGCGCTCCTTCGGAATGCCGACCAACTCCATCAGCTCACCTACGCGCCCCGCAGCCTGCGAACTGGTCATCAGGTGATGCAGCAGGATCGGCTCCCGGATCTGCTCGTCGATGCGCATTACAGGATTGAGGGCGTTCATCGCGCCCTGAAACACGATCGACATCTCCTTCCAGCGGAAGTCGCGCATTTGCCGCTCGCTGAGGGACAGCAAATCCTGACCGTTGTAGTTCACCTGCCCAGTCGTAATGCGCGCGCTCGCCGGCAGCAGGCGCATGATGGCCATCAGCGTCGTGGTCTTCCCGCACCCCGACTCGCCCACCAAACCCAGGGTATGTCCCTGCAAGATATCGAAGGACACATCCTCCAGCGCATGGCCCTTTTGGCCATCCTGCATGAGGAAATCCACGCTCAGGTGGCGGACCGAAAGCAGCGGCGACTCAGCCACTGTCCGGAGCCTCCGGGCGTCGCGCCACCATTCTCGACTCGTCCTCCAGGTGGTGGATAGCCAAGCGAGGATTGAGCGTCTCCTCCAGCACGTTGCCCACCAGTACGCAGCCCAGCGTCACCCAGACGATCGCCAGCCCGGGAGGCAGATAGAACCACCAGGCCCCGTTGGTGATGGCATTGCGGCTGAAGGCGAAATTGAGCATGGTCCCCCAGGAAGGTTGTGTTGGATCGCCTAGGCCAAGGAAGGCCAGTCCGGATTCCACCAGGATGGCGGTGGAAAGGATCAGCACTGTGTTCGCGACGATGAGCGGCATGATCTGCGGCAGAATGTGCTTGCGAATGATGTGCGCATGACCCGCGCCAATGGCCCGCGCCCGCGCCACAAATTGCCGCTCCTTGATCGTCAGGACCTGCGACCGGATCAGGCGCGCCGAGCTGGTCCAGTACAGCAGGCCGATCACCAGCACCAGCACCGCCAGCGGCGAGATGTGCAATTCCATGTTGCGGACGGTTGCCACCATGATGATCATCAGCGGCAGGTCGGGGATGACTAGCAAGATATCAGTGACGCGCATCAGCAGCGTGTCGACGGCGCCGCCAAAATATCCTGCCAGGATGCCCAACAGACTGCCCACGAACATGGCAATGGCCCCCGCCATAAAGCCGACCAGCAGGGATATGCGCGCTCCGTGCACCAGCTGCGTGAATACGTCGCGTCCGGCGTCATCCGTGCCGAGCGGCGGATGGACCGACGGCGGCGCGAAGGTCATTCCGCGGCCATTCGCATCACGGATGACTTCCGAGGGATCATATGGACTCAGGTACGGCGCAGTGATGGCCACCAGCACAGCCGTCGTAACCAGAAAGGCGCCGAACATGCCCATCCGATTGCGGCTGAATGTGCGCCAGGCAGCCGCGAACTTTCGCCGTACCTGGGACCAGAGATCGTTTATGGGGTTCGTTTCCGGGTACCTTTCGCCGTTGTCTTACGCGTCAGCCGGGGAATCTTTCGAGCGAGCTTGCCGCCGCCTGTTCATGTAGCCCGCACCCGTGGATCAAGGTACGTGTAGAGCACATCGGCCACCAGATTGGCGATGATCACGCTGACAGCCAGCAGCAGGAACGCGCCCTGCAGCAGCGGATAATCTTGTTTGATAAGAGCTGTGTTGAACATGCGGCCTAGGCCATCGTAGGAAAAGACCGTCTCGATGTAGATGGCGCCCGAGACGGTGAAACCCAGGTTGAGGGCGATCAGCGTCACGATCGGCAACATGGCGTTCTTGAGCGCGTGCCGTCGCAGCACCTGCCAGTGCGACAATCCCTTGGCCTTCGCCGTCAGGATGTAATCCTCGCTCAACACCTCCAGGATGGAGGAACGCATAATCAGCATGTACTCGCCTAGGTACAGGATGGTCAGTGTGGTCGTGGGCATCACCAGGTGCCGGGCAAGATCCGGGATCACGGTGTACAGGGGCCTGCCGACGTTCGCCGGGCTGACAATGCCTCCGGTGGGCAGCCCCAACCACGTGCTCCCCGCGGCCAGCAGGATGATCCCCAGCCAGAAGGTGGGTGTCGCCCAGGCGACGAGCGAGAAGGTCAGTGCCGCCATGTCGACCGCGGTTTTGCGCTTCCAGCCGGCCACCAATCCCAGGGTGACCCCCAAGATGATCGAGAGGATCTGGCCAAGTCCGATGAGCAGGATCGTGTTCCGCAGCTTGGCGATCAGCACCTCGCCCACCGGTCGGCGCAGAGACCAGGATATTCCCAGATTGCCGCGCGCCCATTGCCCCACTGTGGTCATGAACTGGTCTGGGAACACCGGCTTATCCAGGCCGAACTGCTCACGCAGCGCAAGCTGCGTCTCGATGGAGATGCGCACGTTTCGGCCGATCACCGACCGGACCGGATCACCGGGAAGCACTCGAAATAACAGGAAATTGATGACCAGCACCACTACGATGGTCATCAAAGACAGCCCGATCTTGCGGGCAAGATAGCCGCGGCGCGTCATGAGCGCTTGGAATGGAGATCGAGGCGGGCAGCAACTGCCCGCCTCGATCTGCGAAGTCTATCCTATTGAACTGGCTTAACTTGAAGCAGCGATTGGAACGACTCGATTCCGATCGGCGACTCGATGAAGCCCGTAAACCGATCCGAGCGGTATGCCCGCAGCAGATCCTGGTAGTAGAGGACGATGTAGGGGCGGTCGTCGAAGGCCATCTTCTGCATCTCCCAGATGATGGCGCGGCGCGCCTCGCGGTCAACAGCCTGCTGCTGGTCAAGATACAACTGATCGTATGCCGGGTTCATGTAGCCGCTGTCGCTCCAGCCGCCGTCCACGAACTGATCACTGGTGATGACCGACAGGATGAAGTCCGGATCCGGATCGGGACCCCAGCCCCAGAGCACGAGGTCGAAATCGCCTACGGGGGTCATCGCGGCGTACAGGCTGTCGGAATCTACGGCCTCGGGCGTGGTCTTGATGCCGATCTCGCCGAACCAACTGGTCATCGAGTCCGCCACGCGGGCGTAGAGGGAGTTATCGGCCGGGAACTGCAGCCGGAACTCCAGGCGCACGTCGCCTTTGGCGCGCACACCATCGGTGCCCATGACGTAGCCAGCGCTCTCCAGCACCTCGTTGCCCTTGGCTAGGTCGAACGGGATGTCCTTGATGTCGGTATTGTGCCAGTAGCCGCCGCCCAGCTGCGGCGGGACAATGGTGGTGGCCGGCTCAGCCAGGCCTTGCATCACGACATCCACCAGATCCTGCTTGTTGATGGCATACGCGATCGCAAGCCGCACGGCCGGATCGTCCAAGGCGGGATTCTTGTTCGGGGCGGGATCGTGATTCGCAGGCACTGAATTGATGATCAGCTCATCGAAGTACGAGCCGGGCACTTGGACCGGCTTCACACCTTCATCCTCGAACAGGGACGCGAAGGCGCTCTGCGGCACATCGAGCACCATATCGATCTCCCCCACCTTCAGCGCCTGGATCAGAGCATCCGAGTTGTCATACGTCTGGAAGGTGATCTGGTCGATCGTGGGTCGCCCGCCGTAGTAATCGTCGTTGGCCTTCAGGATCAGGATGCGTTGATCTTCATCGAACGTATCCATCTTGAAGGGGCCGGTTCCGATGATCTCGAAATTGCTGAAGTTCTGCAGGTCCTCCGCTGTGGTGAATTGCTTGAAGTCTGGCGGATACACCGTGTATATCCAGGACAGGCGATACTCCATGTTGCTGACCGGGTATTCCGTGACAATCTTGAGGGTTGAAGCGTCCGTGGCAGTTACCTCGGTGAAGCCCGCCACGTAGTTGGAGACCGTCGCCCAGCCGTCGGGGTCTGCCATGATGGCGTTGAGGCCCCAGGCCACATCCTCAGCGGTCAGCGGAGTTCCGTCATGCCACTTGATGCCGCCCTTGAGCTTGAACGTCCAAGTCAGCCCATCGTCGCTGAGGCTCCAGCTGTCGGCAAGGTTGCCAACGTACTCGCCCGTGGGCTGCTGGGTCGTCAGCGCGCCGTAGACCAGGTCAAAGACCGTGAAGGACTCAACCAAGAAGGCGTAGGCCAGATTCAGCGTGTCCGGCGTGCCCTCCCAGCCGACTTTGAGCACGACCGGTCCGGTCTCTACGGGCACGGAGGTTGGCTCAACCTCCGGTGCTGCTGCAGTAGGAGCTGGTGCCGCCGGGCCGCAAGCGGCCAGGATCAGAGCAGTGCTCAGAACGATCGCTGCTAACACGTTGCTTTTGAGCATTTCCTTTCCTCCTCTTTGCTATAGACGCCCAATTATCTCTAGTATACAGACATTTGGGTCGATTGCAAGCTTTTTGCTTCATGGATTCGCGGCCTCGATCCAAGCACACGGCGCCCGCCTCGCGCCAAACTCCATGCCTGCAGCCATCATGCGAGCCCATGTGCTAGAATAATGATGCACAGTTCTGATACGACAACATTGATCTCTGCAGTTGAGGGGAATCACCGATTAGTATCAACGGCCTCGCGGCACAGGTGGATAGGGAAGCACACATGCCAGAGAAGATCAAGATCGAAGAGAAGTACGAGCGCAGCGGCTGGCCATCCATCAAACGCCCGGACCTCAAGCCCCCGGCGGATTGGAGCCTCGAGCTTGTGGTCGGCCTCCAGCGGATTCGACATCACCGCTTGTCTCCCGACGGCCGCTTCGTTGCGTTCATCTGGGATCGCGACGATCTGTCTGATGTATATGTGATGTCAGCCGCCGGCGGATGGCCCCAGCGCATCTCAATGGACCGCGTCGCAGCGGCATTCTGGGATGATGAGATCCCCCAGTGGTCGCCGGACAGCCAGCACATTGCCTTCAGCAATGACGGGCACGTCTACGTTGCCCCAGTGGCTGGCGGACTGCCAAAGAAGCTCACGGACTTCACCACCGCCGCGTCCATGGCGCACTGGATGCCCGACAGCCGCCGTCTGCTGATCTACGTCGACAGGGCGGACGAGGCTGTGCAGCTCCTGCTCACGGACCGCGATGGCGGCTGGCCGCGGCCGGTTGTGACCCTGCCCGGCGACGTGCGCGATGCCCGCCCTTCACCGGACGGGAATTCGGTTGTCGTGGTCTTTCGCCCTGAGGACGATTCGAATCGCTGGGACTTACGACTAGTAGATCTCACGTCGGGGGAGGTCCGCCTTCTGGCGGGCGCACCCAGGCAGAAGGACTGGTTCCCACGTTGGTCCCCAGACGGAAGGACGATTGCCTTCATCTCTCAACGCGGCGGCTGGGATCAGGTGTGGCTCATCGGCGCCGATGGCAATGGTCTGCGTCAACTCACGACGCAGACCAACGACTTCACCGACCTGACCTGGTCCCCGGATGGCACTAGGCTGGCCTGCACCATCAATCGCGGCGGGGTGTTCGATCTCTGCCTGTTCGATGTGGCCTCAGGCAAACTCGTGGATCTTGCGCGCGGGGACGGTTACTTCTCACGGCCCGGTTGGTCGCCAGACGGGACCTTCCTCACGGTCGAGTACGAGAGCGCGGTCAAGCCGCCGGACATCTATCGCGTCGGTGTGCCCGGTGGGGAGATGCAGCAGCTGACGTTCTCCAATCCCCCGGCTCTCGCCAGCAAGCAGCTCGTCAAGCCGGAACTTGTCACCTATCCGTCCTTCGACGGCCAGCAGATCAGCGCCCTGCTCTACAAACCCCCGAAACCCAACGGGGCAGGGATCGTTCATCCTCATGGCGGGCCATCATCGCAGTACGTCTTCGACTTTGACCTGCTTGCGCAGTACTTGGTCGCAAAAGGCTACACCTTCATCGCCCCCAACTACCGCGGCAGCACCGGCTACGGCGTCGCATTCGAACAGGCCAACTACAACGATTGGGGCGGCGGCGACATGCAGGACGTTCTGCACGCGGCGCGGTACCTGCATACGCTCAAGTGGGTCGATCATCAGCGACTGGCCATTTTCGGCGGCAGCTACGGGGGGTACATGGCCGCCCTCTGCCTGGCCCGCGATCCGGACTACCTCTTTGCCTGCGGCGTCAGCAAGTACGGCGACGCTCACCTCGAGAGTTCCTGGGCGCTGTGCAAACGCGACCTGCGCGTCTACTCCGAGATGATGCTGGGAAAGCCCGGCCTCAATCGCGAAGCGTACGTCAAGGGCTCGCCCCTCCTCCAGGTTGAGAACATCAAGCGTCCCCTGCTGCTCATGCACGGACTGGTCGACGATGTCGTGCCGCCGGAGTCTTCTGAGATCCTAGTGGAGGCGCTGCGCCGCCATGGCAAGGTATTCGAGTACAAGACCTATGCTGGCGAGCCGCACGGATTCCTCAAGCGTCACACCTTGCTGGATGCCTATGAGCGCGTCGAGCGCTTCCTTGACTGGTACCTGATGCCGCCAGCCGCGGCCGACCTCGCAAAAGCCGCCTCAAAGCCGGCATGACGAAGACCCGAACCGAGATCTTCCAATATGAGAACCTTACCTGGCCGGAGGTCGCCGCACTGCCGCGCGATCTCCCGCTGGTCATACCCCTCGGAGAAGGCTATGACCTCATCGATCTCGGTGCTGGGCTTGGGAATCCTCCGCGCCTTGGGATACTGCCCGCGATCCCCTATGGATGGCACGGAAGCGGACTCGACGTCCCCGCGGCTGTATTCGCGCATTTCGCCGCGAATCTTGTGGATAGCCTGCGAGATGAAAGGTTCAGCCGCGTGTACTTTCTCACCCCATCGGGGACCAATCTGGGTCTTGGCGATGCTGCTATCGCGCGGGAGCGGCGCGCCACCAACGATGCCCTCGACTCGCTGCAACACACCAAGGTTCTGCTGATACCCGTCGGCCACACGGAGCAGCACGGTCATCATCTTCCGTTGAACACCGACACGCTGATCATCGAGGCCGTTGCGCAGGGCACTGCCTCCGCCATCCCTGGAGAGGCCTCCGCGTTGCCGGTCATGCCCTATGGTGTCAGCATGCACCGTCGCTCCTTTGCCGGCACGCTCAATGCCGGAGGCCGCGCCTTCGAGGATCTCTATCTTGCGGTCATCGATTCCCTGGTTGCGCGAGGCTGCGATCGCATCTACCTGATGAGCGGGCACGGGGGCAACTGCTCATTTCTCTCCAATATTGTCAAGTATGCCGGCGAACGGCACCGCCGCGCCTTCATTGCCACGGCGTACGGTTATCTTTCAGGCCCGGAGGGTGTCGCAGCCCTGGAAAAGCTCCGCCGCTCGAAGATCGGCGGCATGGGCCATGCGTGTGAGCTTGAGACCTCGCTGCTCCTGCACTTGCGCCCGGATCTGGTGCATATGGACCGCGTCATCGACGAGACGGATTTCGTGGCGTCTCCCTCGTACTACATGGACTGGATCGAGGGCGGCGCGCTGATCGCGAACCCGCCCTGGGACGACGACACCAAAACGGGTCCCTACGGGGCCGGCTCGCTTGCCAGCGCCGAGCACGGCAAGTTGTGGCTTGAGGCAGCCATCGCCGAGAAGATCTCCCACGTGCGCGAGATCGATGAGCAGCATCGCCGCCGCGAGGCACGCCGGTCCAATGGCTATGGGCTCTGGGCCAAGAAGTAGACCGCAATAACGAACGGGCTACGTGTCACAGATGGCACGAAGCCCGTTCTGCGTGGAAACCAGGGGGTCTACGCGGAAGCCTGCGCCGTACTCATTCAGTGCAGTAGCGCTCCCCTTGCTTTTTGACCGGCCTGGATCCGTTTTCGGATGGTTTGCTGACGATGCCATCAACGATCTGCAATCGGCGGGAAAAACAAGGGGCAAAGCTCTCATCATGAGTTGCCATGACGATCGTTTTTCCCTGGTCATCGAGCTACTCAAAGATCTGGAAGATGGTTTCAGTAGTGACGCTGTCCAGGTTGCCGGTCGGTTCGTCGGCAATAATCAGGTGCGGGTCGTTCAGCAATGCCCGGCCAATGGCAACGCGCTGCTTTTGTCCACCCGGGATGTGCGCGGGAATCTTGTAGTCATGATCAGCGATCTCGACCAGCTCCAGCAATTCCAGTGCTCTCTTCTTGCTCAGGGCGGGACGGTACGCACCAGAGAAGTCAGGGGGCAGCATGACGTTCTCTACCAAGTTGAGGGTGGGCATCAGCTCGAAAGACTGGTAGATAATGCCGAGGTTCTCACCCCGCCACAAGGCCAGCCTGTCCTCGTTCAGGGCATCGATCGGGATGGAGAGAAGCTGCGATCCGCCACCCACCCAATGAAACAGGACACTCCCGGAGGTCAGCTTGCTGACCCCGGAGATCATATTGAGAAGAGTAGTTTTCCCCGCCCCTGATATTTTTCCGATAATCCCGAGGAACTCCCCCTGCCGGACATCGATACTGACCTTATTGAGTGCCAAGAAAGGGACGTCACCCGTGGGGTAAGTCTTTGTTACACCTGCATCTGGATGATGATGTTCGGATTTGCACCAGTCATGCTTGCAGTACCTGCTGTCAGTATTGGACATTGAAAACGCGCAATTTGGGGAACTGCGTCAAGTTCCAGATTGGGCCGTGAAAAACTCAATCGCCTTGGACATCAGGCGAATTGGTGTCTTGGTATTTTCTTCTCCCAGATGATCAATAAGACCGATCAACTGTTCCTGGATCTCCGAAAGGAGAACCTCAGCCGCATGGGTTGCCTTGTCTGTAAGCCTGATCCGAACAATCCGCCGATCATTCGAGTCTTGCAGGCGTTCTTTGTATCCTATTTCTTCCAGTGGATTGAGCAGATGGGTCACACCGGCAGGTGTGATCTGCAACAGGTTGCTAATCTCGGTGACCGTTGAAGGCTTCTTTGTGTCATCCAGGTTGATCACCAGCATCACCAATAATCCTTGTTCGCTCCGCGTATCCAATTCCAGCCAGGCCACGTCTTCATCAACCTGTTCTAGTGCAGTGGAAGACCAACGATTGCGTGGAGATCATTGGTCCGTGTCGTTTTCTCCTTTAGGCGAGACAGTCGGTCCCATGAACACATGCACGTCGTGTTGCTCAGCGTCAGGTGATAAGGGAATGCCGTTGTCAGTTAGAGTCTTTCCATCCAGCAAGAGCCGTCGAATGCCCTGATTAACACGATCTGGGTTCTCTACAGTGATGATGTAGTGGGCTGCACCAAATCGGTAGGTCAGTTGATAACCAGGCCAATCCTTGGGAATGCAAGGATTGATCTTCAGGATATTCCCTGCGCGTGAGACGCCCAGGATGGCTTCCAGTCCCAGTCGATACATCCAGGCGCTTGAGCCGGTGTACCATGTCCAGCCGCCGCGCCCGGCGTGAGATGGCGCGCTGTAGACATCCGCGGCAACAACGTACGGTTCCACCATATAGCGCGCTGCGCCCGCTGGCGTACCCGCGAGGTGAATCGGATTGAGCATTCGGAACAAAGCTTCCGCCCGATCTCCCTGTCCCAGCTGGGCAAACGCCCACACCGCCCACAGCGCGGCGTGCGTGTACTGCCCGCCGTTCTCCCGGATGCCGGGCGGGTAACCTTTGATGTAACCTGGATCGCGCGGTGTCTTATCGAACGGCGGCGCCAGTAACAGCAGGAGTTGATCGTCCGGCCGGAGCAGCTGGTGGGCCACAGATTCCATCGCTCGCGCCGCACTCTCCGGGTCGCTCGTCCCGGACAAGACCGCCCAGGACTGCGCAATCGAGTCGATCTGACAATCATCGTTCGCCACCGAACCGAGGGGCGTGCCGTCATCGTAGTAGGCGCGCCGGTACCAAGCGCCATCCCATGCCTTCGCATCCACAAGTCTGCCCAGATCCGTGGCGCGTTGTCGATATGTGGCGGCCTGTTTCTGATCGCCTCTGAGATCACACAATTCTGCAAAGCGCGCCAACGTCGCCGACAGGAACCAACCAAGCCACACACTCTCTCCTCGACCCTTGATGCCCACGAGATTCATGCCGTCGTTCCAGTCGCCGCTTCCCATCAACGGCAGTCCGTGCACACCAGAAGTTGCGGCTTTCTCCAGCGCGCGACGGCAATGTTCGTACAGTGTGTATGCTTCAGCCGTGGTCGAATATTGGTCGTATCTTTCTGTCTCGCCGGCTGCCAAGGGGGCCGCTTCGCGAAATGGGATCTCCTCGTCCAGCACAGATTCGTCGCCGGTGGTGGAAACATAATGCGCGGTCACAAACGGCAGCCACAACAGATCGTCGGAGGAACGCGTACGCACTCCGAACCCGGAAGGGGGATGCCACCAATGCAGCACATCCCCGGCGTCAAACTGATGCTGAGCGGCTTGCAGGATGTGTTCGCGAGCGAGATGAGGGGCGGCGTGTACCAGCGCCATCACGTCCTGCAGCTGATCGCGAAAGCCGAAAGCTCCGCTGGATTGATAGAATGCCGACCGCCCCCACACTCTGCACGAAAGTGTCTGGTAGAGCAGCCAGCGGTTGAGCAAGAGATTTATCGCAGGCTCGGGCGTTTGCACCTGTACGGACTCCAGCAGACCGTCCCAGAACTCGTTCACCCGCTTCCACGTCAGCTCGACCTGCTCTGCGTCTTGATACTGCTCTAGAAGTCGCAAGGCCTCTTCCCGATTGGCGCCCTGGCCCACAAGAAAAAGCACATCCTCTGCCTCCCCTGGCTTCAGATCAATGTGAAGCTGCAGAGCGGCACACGGGTCGAGGCCGGGCTTTACAGCGCTCGCCAGTCCGATGCGATCCAGCGCGGCTGGGTGCGAGAGGTTGCCGAGACGACCCAAGAACTCAGTGCGGTCCGCTGTCAGGCCGTGGAGCCTCTTGCCGGCAGCCACAAAGGCGACGCGCTCGCCGAAATCCCTGTTATATGTGTTGCGTGCCAAGAGCGCCTGGTGGTCGCCGTCGTATTCGGAGACAACAAATTGCTGTGCGCTGTCGCGCGTTGCCCCCAAGACCCATTCGGCATAAAACGTTGCCGTGATCCGACGCGTCCGTGCCCGCGTATTCTCCAGGCGAAGTTGAATCACTTTGACCGGCGCATCCTGCGCGGCGAAGAGCCGCAGCCGCTGCTTGAGTCCATGGCTGTTGTGCTCGAAGATCGAGTAGCCGACGCCGTGGCGGATCAGGTACGGCGCTGACGCCTGACACGGCATTGGCGTCGGAGACCATACCTCGGCCGTCTCCTCGTCACGCAAGTAGATCGCCTCGCCCGGGGGATCGGTGACGGGATCGTTTGACCAGGGCGTAAGCCGGTTCTCACCGCTGTTGCCCGACCAAGTGTAGCCGGCGCCAGTTTCGGAGACTGTGAAGCCAAAATCGGGATTGGCGATTACGTTGATCCACGGAGCCGGAGTCCATTGCCCCGGCTCGAGAAAGATCACGTACTCGCGGCCGTCGGCGCTAAACCCGCCCAGTCCGTTGTCGAAGACGAGGTCGCGTGGGCGAGCAAGCGGTGGTGTCGCCTCTGCGTCGACTTCAGGCGGGATCGCCACAAGGCGAGGCACGCGCGTCGGTTGCTCATTCAGTGCCTGCAATTGTTGATCCAGGGAACCTTTTGCCCCGTCGAGTACCACACGTGCCGCGGTTTCCAGGAGCGCTCGGTCGCGATCGCCAAGTTGATCGGCATATATAAGGAAGATGCCGCCACGCCGGTTGAACCAATCTTCACTGTTCTGCCGCACGAGGATGCGGTGAAGTTGACCGCGCAATTCCTGGCCGTAGGTCGTCGCTTGTTGATTAAGGATGACCAGATCGATCTTGATCTGTCGATCACGCCAGTACGCGTGCCCCCGAAGCACTTGTTCCACCAGCTCCAGGTCTTCCGCCTTGTCCATTCGCACCAGGAGGATCGGAAAGTCGCCGGAGATGCCAAAGGGCCAGAGTCCCGCCTGTCCCTTCCGATTTGATGCGAGTGTCTCCGGATCGGCGCGCAACGCGGCACCTGGATGAAGCAGGGCCGACAGGAGCCTTTGAGTGCGTTCCAGATCGGTCGTGGTCAGGCCGAGTTGACGCATTTCGCCTTCGGCACGGTCGCGGGCTTGATCAAACGCTCGTACGATCACCCGTCCACCCTGATAGCGACGCGCCAACGCCAATGCCTTTTCTCGGGAGCTCGCCACCAGCGTGATAAAGCTGACCTGCGCCGACTCGTGGGGCTGCAGCTCAACATCCTGGTGGAGCGCCATGATAGGGTCGAGCGTGGCGCCAGTCGTTCCCGACAATCCTGCGCTGCCCTCGTTCAACGCCGCGGGAGCCCACACAGGCTGTCCCCGGCCCAGGAATCGAGCCCGATCGCTTTCGTGCGCGCCGGTGGGCTTGAATCCCGATGAGACGACCGCCGAGTGCGCCAGATAGATCGGCTCTTCGCTCATCGAACGCGGACGACGCCGAAAGAGCAGTGCGTTTGTTTCGGGCACGTACTCACTTTCGACGAACAGCTTGTTGAATGCCGGGTGGCTCGCGTCCGCGCCTTGCGGTGCGAGGACGACCTCCCCATAGCTTGTCACGGCGATTCGCCGGAGGCGATCCGTATGATTGGTCAACGAGACCCGACGAATCTCGACATCCTCGTCCGGTGCGACCGTGACCTCCATGGTCAAACCGATGCCTTGATCATTGCGCCGATACTCCGCCATGTGGGGATGGAATCTAACATGCTGGCTTTCGGACGGCGCGGAGGTCGGTTGGTAGGCAGCTGACCACAGGTCGCCACTCTCCTTATCCTGCAGATAGATCCAGGTTCCCCAGCCCTCGCGCGTGCTGTCAGCGCGCCAACGCGTGAGGGCTATGTCGTTCCAGGCGCTGAATCCAGAGCCCGCGCTCGTGATCAGCACGCCATAATGCCCATTCGAGATGAGATGAGCCTGCGGCGCGGGCGAGTGCACCGGCACATTCCAGGCCGACGCGATATCCCGGCGCTGAACTGGTTCGCGTCGTGCGCCACCCGCGTCCCCCAACTGCGGAGACTCACGCGGCGCATCAAATGGCACCTTCTCTTGAAGGAGCAGCTCGACACTGCGCACGAGTGGATCAGCGTGGAAACGACGCACCATCACATCATTCTGCAGGTAGTTGAGGAGCGAGAGCAGGATCATGCCCTGGTGGTGCGCCATGTACGAGCGCACGATGGCATGTGTCTCGCCCGGTGCGAGCCGCAATGGCGAAAAATCGATGGATTCATACAGGCCGTACGTGCCCAGAGCCCGCAATTTGATCAGGCGCGCGATATTCTCCGTTACTCTGTGCGGCCGCAGCGAGAGGGCCAGAATCGAGGCGTAGGGCGCAATTACCAGATCCTGATCCAGGTCACGCTTGAATCCCATTCCGGGCACGCCGAAGGACCGGTATTGATAGTTCTGGTTCACGTCGAAGGCATAGTATCCTGACTCGGAAATGCCCCAGGGCACCTTCTTCTGGTTGCCGTAGGCGATCTGGGCATCCACGGCCGCCACGCAACTCTGCTGCAACAGCGTCCCTTGATAGCTCCGCATCATCAGAGAAGGCATCAGATACTCAAACATCGTCCCGCCCCAGGATAGGAGGGACAGCGTGCCATCCACCTGGGTCAGCGGGCGACCCAGATGCAACCAGTGAGTGGCGGGCACCTGGTTCTCGGCAATGGTCACCATGCTTGCGATCCGCGCTTCTGACGCCAGCAGATCGTAATAATTGTCATCCAGTTTTTCTGCAGTGACGTTGTAGCCGATGTGAAACAGCTGGCGTTGCCGGTCGAACAAGAATCCAAAATCCATGTCCCGGAAATTCCGCTCGGCTCTTCCACCGATATCTTGAAAGCCGATCAATAGCGCATCGGCGGTCGTCGCGGCGGATTCCAGTTTTCCGGCAAGATCCACACACCAGTCACGCGCTTCCTGCACCTGTTCAGGCGAGCCAGTCCACTTCTCCAATTGTCCTTGCAGTTCAGCCAGAGGAGTCAGCCCTGCTCTGCAAACTTCATCCAGTTCTTCAAGGCCGGGAGACGCAGGAAAGGCGTCTCGCAGGGCTTGCCAGGCATCGCGAAAATCCGCAGGCAGCCCCGGCTGCTCGAACAACGCGGGAGGTCGGCTGACGGACAACAGCCAGGGGGAGAGTTGCTCCATCTCGCGTTGGATACCGTACAGGTGATTCTGCACTCGGTCAGCCACGTAAACCAGCCGGTGCAGCACCCCGGCCTCTATGGTTGCCGGGTTTGATTCCACCAATGCCATCAACGCTCGATTGAGCTCAAGCCAGCCCTCGCCGATCAAGTGTTCCAGTAGGGGCGCCCACGCATCAGGGTCCTTGTGCGCTGACAGCACCTGCTGCCGCATTTTGGCGATTTGGGCGCGCAAGGATGTAATGGCCGGCTTGAGGCTGTCCGCCGGGAAATCGTTCACGATCTCATCCAGGAGAATCAGCGTATCGAGCAGGCCCTCCCAGTTCTGCCGGCGCAAGACAGGCTGGTGCGGCAGGGACCGGCATCCCTGCAATAGCGTGTGAAGAGCCGCGACCAGGTTGCCGTTGTCCACGGTGGATACGTAGTGCGGCAACAGTGGCTCGAGGGTACGCGTGTCATACCAGTTTAACAAGTGACCTTGATAGGTCTCGAGCTGCTCCATGCTTTCAAAGGTATTCCTCAGCCGTGCAGACAAATCCCACAAACCAATGTAGCCCAGGTCGTAAGCCGCCAGGGTGGAGAGCAGCAGCATCCCCAGGTCGGTGGGGGAAGTGCGGTGGGCGACCGTCCCACGCGGCGATTCTTGAAAATGGTCCGGCGGGAGCCAGTGGTCCTCGGGTCCAACGAACTGCTCAAAAAAGAGCCAGGTACGCCGAGCCAGGCGGCGCAACCGTTGGCGTTCTTCGAACGTGAGCGACGTGGGCGCGTGCCGAGTCGGGCGGCTGATCCAATAGGCGATCTCGGGCGAAAGCATCCAGGCGATCAAGAGCGGCATGGCGACAAATCGTGCGGCGGGATTGAACAACAGGACCAACACAGCCAGCGCCGCTGACAAGAGAATCGTTGTAAGCATCTGCTGCCAGGTCACCCCGCCTGCAAACAGCCGTACCGTATCCGCGTAGCTCGTCCACTGCAACAGGCGTTTGCGCGTGACAAACAATCGAAAGAGCGTGGTAGCCACTCCGCCGAGTGTAAGCAGCGTTTCGTAGAGAAGAAAGACCAGTGCCAGGATCCAGCGCGCCACGCCATTACGGAATGCGTGAAGGAAATTTCCCCAGGAGCGCCTTTTCACTGCTTGAATCGTGCCCATCACCAGGCCGGTAAGAACCGGCACGGCAGGTGCCAGTGCCCCAGCCAGCGTCCACCCCAGCGGCGAGCCGGGCAGCCAGAGCCAGCCGGCGACATATAGGGCGAGCAAAGTCGGGGCAAACAGGCTGCGCCTCAGATTGTCCAGGATCTTCCAGCGGTCGATCACCGAAAGATTGTTCGGGATACTTCCTTTGTCGACCGAGGGGACTCGCGGCAGGAGCCAGGGCAACAATTGCCAGTCGCCCCGAATCCATCGGCGGGAACGACGCAGATACACCAAATAGTGTGGCGGATAATCCTCGAACAAGACAATGTCGGTCACCAATCCAACGCGCCCGTAGACCCCCTCCAGCAGATCGTGACTTAGTAATGCGTTTTCCGGCATCCGCCCCGCCAGGCTGCGCTCAAAGGCGTCGATGTCATAGATGCCCTTGCCAACGTAGATCCCTTCGCCGAACAGATCCTGGTACGCGTTGGACACGGCGCGCGTGTACAGATCCAAACCGATGTCCCCGGCGAAGATGCGGGTGAAGCGAGAGAGATTGGTGCTGGTCGAAGTGATCTCGATCCCGGGTTGCAGCAACGTATAGCCCGCGCTGACAACGCCCTGGCGCTGGTCGAACTCGGCATGATTCAGCGGATGCGCGAGCGTAGCGACAAGCCGCTGTGCAGCTTCGCGCGGCATGATCGTGTCGGCGTCCAGAGTAATGATGTACTTGATCTCCCCCAGGACGGACGGGTCGCCTGTTTGGACGCTGAATGCCGATTGCCCGCTTCCCCGCAGCAGCCTATTTAATTGATGCAATTTCCCACGCTTCCGCTCCCACCCCATCCATCGCTCTTCGGCCGGATTCCACTTGGGGTCGCGATGGAACAGATAGAACGGGCTGGACGTTTCCCGGGGGTACTTCTCGTTAAGCAGGCGAATGCCGGCCGCGACTTGCTCAACCAGTATGTCACCCTCGGGCTGATGTTCCCCCGGCGAGTCGGCCAGGTCGGTCAGCAGGGCGAAGTACAGGTGCGGATCCTGGTTGCGCAAGAAATGCAGTTCCAATTGCTGGAGCAGGGATTTCACATCCGCCGCACTGGTGACAAGCGACGGCACGACCACGAGCGTCCTTCGCTCCGCGGGGATGCCGTCTTTGAAGTCCATCTTCGGCAAGACCCTGGGGGGAACAGCAAGCGTAACAAGCCAGTTGACCAGGTTGACGGAAACGGTCAGGGCCGGTATGAGCAGCAATATGCCGGCCGAGATCCATTGGAGGAAGGTCGCGCCGACCTCCCTGGCATATCCCAGTCCGCCAGCCATCATGATCAGGGTCAGGAACCCGATGCTGCCCAGGTACACCAGAGTTGGATGAGCGAATATCCAGCGGCGCCAGCGCGCGCGCGCCGGCACGCGCAGGCTGAGTCGCTCCTCAAGAAGCGCGCGGCCAAAATCCAGGAGGTAATAGCCGACATGCGCAGCGCGCGGCGACTCCGGGCTGTCCCCAGGGACGACAGGTGTCGCGCCGTGACCCTGAGCCATGTCGATGGCCGTGCGCGCGACTTCCTGCTCATCCCTTCCCGTTGCTCGAGCCAACTCCTCGATTACCTTGCGATAACGATCGCGCGTCTGGCGGTCCATTCTGGCATACACATGCGCCGGATCGTCACGCAATACTTGCTCTACCCGGCTGATGCTTTCAAATAAGACCTGCGAGTCCTGGATCGCCAGAGTCCGCAGGCTGACAATGCAATTAGCGACGATCTCATCGTCGTTGAGCTGGGGCACGCTCACGGCGGGGAGCGAGGTATCTCTATCGAGACCGGTGATGCGGCCAAGGCCCTGAGCCAGGCACTCCAGAATGGCCAGGCGCAACAGCGCCGGCAGCGCCCACAACTCGCGCATGGTCAGTGGCGTGATCTCTTGATAGAGGTGTACAAAGCGCTGTATGCGATCCAGGTGGAGATGCGCCGCGCTCGTCACGACCAGTTCTTGCGCAACTGCATAGATGCGCGGAAAGCCGCTGAAGGGGCCTGTGGTGAGTTTGGGCAACTGGCGATAGAACCCCTGCGGCATGTCCTCGCGGATTTGCCGCGAGGATTGTCTCACCAGGTAGAAATTGTCCAGCATCCATTCCGCTGCATATGAGAGAGGTTCCTTCGCGGACGCCTTTCTGAAATACGCAGTGGCATCCCGCACAAGTAGGTCCATCTCTTTCATATGCTTGATAAGCGGGAATTTGTCAGCCGGATGCCGCTGGACGACCCGCGTCCGGCTATGCTGGCGTGCCAGATTCTCCAGAGGGCTGTCGCTCACCTTATCACCGCCGCGAGCCTGGCTGGTGGTTGGCTTCGGATCGGCCGGATCATTCAGCATAGGTCATCATCGACGCGACCCTGGTCCTCGTTCATTCTTCCCGACATCAACTTCGGCCCACGTGGGCTCTATCTTGTCCGGGGGAACGTCCTGTACGACCAACAACGGGGTGGTTCCATACGTAATGAAGCTTCCCACCACGCTGCCGTAAGGCCATCGCGTCTGAGCGGAATAGCCGTGCGCGGTCAGGAGCACCAGGTCTATCTTCTCCTGATCCACCAGCTCATGCAGCTCTGCGGCGACATGCTCACTGATCAGCAGGCGCGCTTGAACTTCCCCATTTAGTTGGGAGCGCAGTTGATCCAGATACTGCGTCGCCTCTGCCCGGTTGCGCTCCACGATCCGGTCGGCCAATTTGACATCCTCGTCCGTGGGCGGCATCCGCCGGGCCATTTCGGGGCGGTGGACGACATGAGCCAGGACAGCTTGTGCTTCGTGGGCGCGTACCAGGGTTGTGACTATGGGCAGAATCGATTCAGCGCGCTGTGATCCGTCCAGAGGAACCAGCAGCCGCCGGTAGCGCAAACTCGTCATTTCAGTGGAAGCCGGCTGATACCGATGGGCCCGCACGATCATGATCGAGGTGTGGGCGCGCGCGATGATCTTCTGCACGATACTGCTCACATTCCAGTCGCTCAAGCCGCTCTGCCCATGGCTGCTGAGCATGATGAGAGGGACATGGTTCTTGTGCGAGTACTCGATGATCCCTTCGGCCGCCGGGCCCTCCAGTATCTGTTTCTCGGTGGACACGCCGGCTTTCTGCAGGCGCTGAGCCAGGTCACCCAGGTAACTCTCCGCCTCGACTTTTCTGATTCGCCACGTGAGAGGATCCACCGCGCGACGCCAGATGGCGCGGTCCGGCGACTCCATCGCATTCACCAGCGTGACCAGGGACTCGAAGGCACGTGCGACAACCACTGCGTGGGGCAGGACGCACTCCGCAAGACTCGAGCGATCCATGGGAAGGAGGATTCGGTTGAACATAGGCCTTGACCCTCTATCAACGGGCCATGTGTCGTTGGGCGTGCCTGGAGGGCGCGTCCATCAACAGGTTCTTGACCCACTGTCTGGGATGTTCCGGTGGGGGCGGTCGCCGCATCAAGCACCGTCGAGGCTTCGCCACCAAGGCGATCCAGGCATGCTTCAGGCACCATGGAACCACGACTAGATCTTGCCTCAGTATAGCCCGGAAACCCGTACGACAGGTCAGCCACAACCCGAATTGCCTGCACCTTGCCGTCGCAGATCCTGGAAGGGCAGGCACAGGTGCACCACCCTGCCGTAGTGAAGCGGAGGTGCTGAGCGAAGCCGAAGCAAACCCACTGATCAAGAATCCGAGCTTAGCATGTCTGTGGCGTCCACGGGGTAAAAAGGCGGCACTCTGGTACCGATTCTGCGGGTAGATCAGTCTATTGCATGCAGGGCTACTAAGGCGTGGTATTCCAATTGCAGGTGAAAAAGGAGAGGCAGCTCCGCAGACGGATGGTCCACAACGCGCAAAGGCGAATGCTGCAAGAGCGGGGAAGACGCAAGCCTGCCTCCACCTGCGGAGGCTGAAGTCGCCGTTGAACGTCAACAGGCACTGGAAGAAACCACACAGCTTCAGATGTCTCAAGCTCAAAGGCCCGGTGCCTCTGTCTTGAAAGGGGTCGCACAGGCAAGCCGTGATCGTCCCATAATGGATCCGAACGATGGCATCTCTTGTATCAGGGCGTGTTTGCCTGTATAGTAAGTTCGCCCCATTTTCATCTTCGGGGAGACCGTTCGGAAATGCGCTCCCAGCTTCCGACCAATGTCACGAGATTAATTGGCGCGCTGGCAAAAGGAGATCGGTATGGACGATAGTGCTGCCTTCAAGTTCACCTGCAAAGAATGTGGCGCTCACAACCTGGTCGTCACTCACATCTGGAACATCCAGGCCGGACCTAACAGCGAACGTTGGCAAGAATGGGGACCGCTGAAAGATGATCACCACTGGCACTATGAGTTCAAGGAAAAGATCGAAGAGAACGCAGACGATGAAGTCCAGATAGGTGACTTCGGCGAGTTCGAGGAGGATGATTCTGCCTCTGAGCCGGAAGAATATGAAGTACACGAAACAGAGACCAACCGGGAAAGCGATGAGTTCTTCGTGAATTGCGGCAATTGCGACCGCGAGATTGAATTCGGTTGGTCACAACCGGATCGCCGAGGTCTCATTCTACCGGTTGAGTTTTCAGATTTCATTCCCCGCCAAAGCTGGCCGGATCCCAAGTACGTGGATGCCTGGCAGCAGAGGAATTGGCTCCATGCAGGAAATGTCGGGGCCTGAACAATCTTCGAGTGTCTGGCTATTTGCCGCATGCCCCACTCCCGCCCGTGGAAGACAAAGATCTCGAGCCGATGGCCGCGGCTGGAGATGATCTGTTCTACGTCGAGCAAAGGCAAGAATCGTGAAGGAAAGGAGCTTGCATGATGGCAAGAAAGACCGGCAAAACCAAATCCAAACGGTTAGCCAAGGGCTGGCGCAAGCACTTACGGCGGATGAAGCAAGCAGCTCGCAAGGCCACTCCTCCTCCCCGCTAGACGTGACCAGCGCGTTCCGTCTATTTGGGCAAGGCGAATGCCAGCGTGGCGCTCACTGTGCAGGCTCACTCAGCGTTGGATATGCAGACGCAGGCGGCAAGCGTCATGGATGTGATCGTGACTCGAATACCGGTCAGCATCACAAGGGCGGAGAGTGTGGTAGCCAGATGAAAGGAGCATGAAAATGGCTGAAGAAGAAAAATGGGAATATACAAGCGCCTTTGTTTTTGCCAATGTCGAGAACGAAGGAGCAAAGGAATATATCCAGAATCGTTGGCCTAAATGGACGGATGTGCGAAAATTCTCGCCGGCCACGATAATCCCATTTCTCGACAGCTATGGGAGTGATGGATGGGAGTTGGTACACATGGAGCCAGTTCTTACGGATGAGAACGATGCGGTCGTCTTTTTCGGGAACACCCAGAGTACCACGAGATACTTCTGCGTTTTCAAGCGCAGGAAATGTGATTGACCTGCAACCAATTGCAGCCGCTGCTGATTTCCACGGTCTTTCGATCCCCCATATGGTTCGGTCAAAGAACAATACGGTCATTCGACCGTATCTTATGTGACCGATCAGGGATGGTCGAAGCGAAGCGGGGACGCGAACACGAATCCCTGCGTGCTTGTCCTAGTGGTCTGCCAGGGCACCTAGGCTGCATGCGGCCGGTGAATCCGCGGATCTAGAGTCCTCGAGGCACACGTCCATTGCGTTTATACAGACCTACACAGTCTATGCTGTCCCAGATTCGGGGGTTGAGAGCCAGTTCTTGTCCATCGTTTCCATTCTTACCACCGTGATTGCTGTGAGTTTGCTGTAGACGCATGAAGGCTTCATCACAGGCGGCGGCCCTCGCCCTCGAAATCAGGAACGTTCTCGGTGCTCAATCGTATTCTGAACTGCGGCGACAGCAGGTGACTCAGGCCACAGGACCCGCCTTCGTTTGGCCATGCGGTGTTCCGCCTGCAATTGCTCCGGGACACCACAGGCCCAACCTCATGCCACCTTGAGGCGGTAGCCCACCCCTGGTTCGGTGATCACGTGACGAGGCTTGGCAGGGTCCTTTTCGATCTTGCGGCGCAAGTTGCTGACGTTGACGCGCAGGAGGTGGGTCTCGTCCTCGTAGGCCATACCCCAGACCATGCGGAGCAACTGGCGATGTGTAACTACCTTGCCTGCATACTGAATCAGCGTGCGGAGAATATCGTACTCGGTTGGCGTAAGGAATGTCTCCTTACCTTCAACGGAAACGATCCGCCTGGCCAGGTCAACCGAGAGATCGTCGTCAGCAAAGATTGAATCTGATTCGGGCTGCGGAGCGCGCCTCAATGCAACACGGATGCGCGCCATCAGTTCAGCCGCGCCGAATGGTTTGGTTAGGTAGTCGTCAGCTCCAGCATCGAGTGCCTTGATCTTGTCCGCTTCCTGTTCTCTCACCGATACAATGATGATGGGGATTTGCGTCCATTCCCGAAGGCGGCGAGTGACATCCACGCCGTCGATGTCGGGCAGCCCCAAGTCCAAGATGACAAGCTCAGGCTGGAAGCTCGCCACAAGCCGAAGCGCCTCCTCGCCGTTGGCCGCCTCGATCACCCGATATTGTCCGCTTAACGAGGCCTGCAGAAACCGGCGAATCGGGCGCTCATCGTCCACAACCAGAACGCGTGGCAGAGCCTCGCTCATGTGTCCTCGGCAATCGGGAGCCCGACGGTAATCCGAGTCCCCTTCCCGTCCCGCTGCTCGGCCCAGATGCGCCCCCCGTGGGCCTCTATGATCCCCTTGCAGATTGCTAGTCCCAGGCCAGTCCCTGTCACGTTTTCGGGACGCTGGACCCGATAGAACTTGTCAAACACTTTTTCCAGGTTGTCGGCAGGGATGCCGATCCCCTGGTCAAGCACGGAGATCCACACCTCCTGCCCCTCCTGCCGCGCGTTCACTTCCAGCGGTGAGTCGCCTGGAGAGTACTTGAGAGCGTTGTCCAGCAGGTTGTTGAGCACGTGGACGATCAAGACAAAATCCACGGAGATCATCGGCGTCTTGTCCACTACATTGACCTTCACCTCGCGCCCCACCAAACGCTCCTCCATCTGGCCGATGGCTGCACCGATCAAGTCCTCCGCCTCGCACGCCTCACGTCTGACTTTCAGCGCGCCGGCCTCCAGACGTGTCATGTCCAGGAGATTTCCAACCAGGCGGTTCAGGCGCTGGGCCTCCTCGTGCGCCGTCTGGATCAAGCTGTGACGAGCTGGGGCGCTGAGGTCAGCATCCTCTTGTGCCAGAGCACTTAAGGCACCCGTTATGGAGACCAGAGGCGTACGAAGGTCATGCGAAATTGAATTCAACAAGGCAGTTTGGAGTTTGTCAGCTGCTTTCAAGAGGTCGGCCTGTTTGACGCGTTCAGCCAGGCTGGCTCGCTCAATGGCGAGGGCGGCCTGGTCTGCAAAAGCCTCGGTAGTCTGTCGCTGTTCGGGCGTGAGAGGCGTTCCTGAGTCCGCAGGCCGAATGCCCAACACGCCCACGAGTCCGCCGCCGGTTCTCAGTGGTAGACAACGCAGCGATGCGGCGGGCAGGGTGTCCGTACCGCGGCCGGCCGGTTGGTCATGTTGATAGGCCCATTTCGCGACGGCCAGCTCGTTTTCATCGGGTTGATAGCCAGTGCTGCTGGCAAAGGCGCGCACCTGATCGTTTTCAGGCAAGAAGATGGCGACTTCGCGGCCAAATGCGTCGCTGAGGTGCGAGATGATGATCTGGCAGATCCGCTCCAGATCTGTGACGGATGTAAGGTCGCGCCCGAGATCGTAGAGAGCGGTGGCACGCGCCTCCCGTTGGATGGCCGCCTCCGCCTGTTCTCGCACTTGAGCGGTCAACGCGCTGACGATCAGGCTGACCGCTAGGAGCCCAACGAAGGTCAGAATGTACTGAGTGTCGGTGACTGCGAATGTAAGATAGGGAGGCACGAGAAAATAGTCAAAGGCCAGAACGCCGGTTATGGCGGCTAGCAGGGAAGGTCCCCGCCCAAGATATACGGCTGCTGCGACGACGATGGCCAGATAGATCATGACCAGGTTGGTGGGTTCGACCCGTCCCCGAAGTGCCAGACTCAGGAGCGTACCCAGCGCCACCATACCCAGACTGAGAGCATAGCGCTGCCCCGGTCGATGCGGCCGCCAATCCCGGAGAACTATGGATGGAGCGGGTTCAGCTTTGCCGCTAATGACGTAGATGTCAATATCGCCGCTGGCATACATGAGCCGGTCCACAACCGAGCCCGTGAGCATCTCGCGCCAGCGCGGACGAATCGGTTTGCCGACGATGATCTTCGTGACGTTGTGCTTGCGCGCATAGGCCAGGACCGCCTCTTCGATTGAACGGCCGGCAATGGTGCGTGCTTTGGCTCCCAGGCCCTCTGCCAACCGGAGGGCCTCATCGATGCGAGCGCGATTGGCCGGGTTCAGCTCGGGCCGCGTGGCCACTTCAACATGGACCACAAACCAATCCGCATTCAATTCATCCGCCAGGCGGCGGGCGGTCCGTACGATCTTCTCCGCATAGGGACTAGGACTGATGCACACCAGCAGCCGCTCCCCGGCAGGCCACACACCCGGAACGGCGCGCGTCCGCATATAGGAACGCATCTGCTCGTCAACGCGCTCGGCCGCACGCCGGAATGACATTTCGCGGAGAGCGGTCAGGTTACCCTTACGGAAGAATTCCTGGATGGCGCGGGCCGCCTGGTCCGGAATGTAGACTTTCCCTTCCTTCAGGCGCGTCAGCAGTTCGTCCGGCGGCAGATCAATGACCTCGATTTCCGAGGCTTCATCGATTACGTGGTCGGGAATAGTCTCACGTACGATGACACCCGTGACCTGCGCCACGACATTGTTCAGACTTTCCAGATGCTGGATGTTAAGCGTCGTGTATGCGTCGATGCCGGCATCCAGGATTTCCTCCACATCCTGGTAGCGTTTGGGATGGCGGGAGCCCTGGGCATTGGTGTGCGCCAACTCATCCACAAGCACAAGAGCCGGCCGCCGCGCGATTACGGCATCCACGTCCATCTCGGTAAGATGGATTCCGTGATATTCCAGCGCCTTGCGCGGCAGGATTTCCAGGCCAGCCAGCATGCTCTCGGTCTCGGCCCGTTTGTGGGTTTCAATGTAGCCCACGACCACATCCCTGCCTTCGCGCTTGCGTTGCTGCGCCGCTTCGAGCATCGCAAATGTCTTCCCCACTCCGGCGGCATACCCGAGAAAGATCTTGAGTTTTCCCCGGCCGCGTTCCTCCGCCTGAGCTTGCTTTAGAAGCGCCTCGGGATCGGGACGGCGATGCTCATCCATAAAATGAATTCTACGTCAGTTCGGGATCATCGGCGCTTGCCTACTCCGGCCATGGGGCGGCGAGGGCGGTGCGGGCGCCTCTCTAGCCCCTACCTCAAACGGTCCAGGGCCAGATTGAGTTCAAGTACGTTCACGCGCGGCTCGCCCAGGATGAAGAACTGACGTCCCGATGTGCACTGATCGACGAGCGCCTTCACTTCGGCATCAACTAAGCCACGCGCCTGCGCCACGCGATGGACCTGATAGTAGGCGGCCGCCGTGCTGATGTTTGGATCCAGCCCGCTCCCTGAGGCTGTCACTAGATCCACCGGGATCGGCGCGGTATTCGAAGGGTCTGCGGCTCTCAGGGCGTCAACGCGCGCCTGTACCATTTCGATCAGGGCCTGATTCAAGGGTCCGTAATTGGACCCCGACGATCCCGTTAGCGTTTCAGCGTTGAAGGCATTGTAAGGAAAGGCGCCGGTCGCAGAGAGGCGCCCCCAGAAGTATTCGGGTTCGTCGAAGTTCTGGCCGATCAATTCGGAGCCAACCGGCTTTCCGTTCTCGAACAGCAGACTGCCGTTGGCCTGTCTCGGAAAGATCAGCTGAGCAATGCCAGTGACGGCCAGCGGATAGATCACGCCGGTCATCAGCGTCAGGAGCAGCAGCATCATGAACGCAGGGCGAATTTGACGAGTCATCCTCGTTCCTTTCGCGACAAACCGCGTTCATCTGCGAAGACACTCTCCTCGCCTTCGGGCGCTTCCCATTCGAAGGTGTCACTCAACACGCCCTTGATTTCGGAGACGGGGATCTGGAACATGCGAGGTTGGCTCGTGCGTTGCTCCACGTCGTCAAGGGCCCGCGGTCCTGTCGGCGGAATCTGGTAGACGCGGATTCTCCATTGACCCGCTTCCTCGTCCATATTCATCAATGCCGAACGGTTGGCGCGCAGCCACAGGTGCACAAAGCCAAAGATCAAGGCAAGGATGCCGAGCTCGGCAATGACGTGCTCTGGCTCCGTCAGCGCCGCCTGCATTTCCGGCAAGAACAGGCCCACGAGCAGCGGCAGCATCACGTACACTTGCCACCATTTGGGGTGTTTCTTTTCAGATGACATAGCAACTCCTTAGACCAGCCGCAAGGAAGCCAGCAGCATGTCAATCAACTTGATGCCGATAAATGGTGCGATCAAGCCACCAACGCCATAGATCAGCAAGTTGTCGCGCAGCAGGCGGGCGGCACCCACGGGGCGATAGGGCACTCCCCGCAGAGCCAACGGAATGAGGGCGATAATGATCAATGCATTGAAGATCACCGCCGAGAGGATGGCGCTTTGAGACGTTGCCAGCCGCATAAAGTTCAGCGCGCTCAGCACCGGGTACGTGGATGCAAAGGCTGCCGGGATGATGGCGAAGTATTTCGCAACGTCGTTGGCAATGCTGAACGTGGTGAGCGCACCCCGCGTCATGAGCAATTGCTTGCCGATCTCGACGATCTCGATCAGCTTGGTTGGGTTGCTGTCCAGGTCCACCATGTTGGCTGCTTCACGCGCGGGCTGCGTTCCCGTGTTCATTGCGACCGCCACATCGGCCTGCGCAAGTGCCGGCGCATCGTTCGTGCCGTCACCGGTCATGGCCACCAACCGGCCCCCGATTTGATGGTCGCGGATCAGCTTGAGCTTGGCCTCCGGCGTTGCCTGCGCCAGGAAGTCGTCCACGCCGGCCTCTGCCGCGATGGCAGCGGCCGTGAGTGGGTTGTCACCGGTGATCATCACGGTCTTGATGCCCATCTTTCGTAGATGAGCAAAGCGCTCTTTGATTCCGCCCTTGACGATGTCCTTGAGGTGAATGACGCCCAGTGCCTGCCCATTGCGTGCCACTACCAGCGGCGTCCCGCCGCCGCGCGCGATGGCGTCCACCGCGGGCTGCAGATCGGACGGCAACTTGTGCCCGTTGTTCTGCACCAGCGTCATTATTGCGTCCGGCGCGCCCTTGCGGATGGAACGGCCATCAAAATCCACACCGGACATGCGCGTTTGCGCGCTGAAAGGAACGAAGTGCATCCCTTGGGGGGCCTCATCACTCGATCCCATCGTGCGGCCCCGCAATCCGTACTTCTCTTTTGCCAACACGACGATCGAGCGGCCCTCCGGAGTTTCGTCTGCCAGTGAAGCGAGCTGAGCTGCCTCGGCCAGCTCTTCTGAGGTCACTCCACTGACCGGCTTGAATTCAACTGCCTGGCGATTGCCGAGCGTGATCGTGCCGGTCTTGTCGAGCAGCAGCACGTCCACGTCTCCGGCGGCTTCCACCGCCCGCCCCGACATCGCAATGACGTTCCGCTGGATCATCCGGTCCATTCCCGCAATGCCGATCGCCGATAGTAGTCCGCCAATGGTGGTTGGGATCAGACAGACCAGCAGCGCGATCAGCACCGTGATCGTGATCGGCGTCCCCTGACCCGCGGCGTTTACGCTGTAGAGCGAGTAGGGAAGAAGCGTGGTGCAGACAATGAGGAAGATGATGGTGAAGCCCGCAAGCAGGATGTTGAGGGCAATCTCGTTCGGCGTCTTCTGCCGCTTGGCACCTTCTACCAGGCTGATCATGCGATCCAGAAACCCCTCCCCAGGGCCGGCGCTGACCCGTACTATCACCCAGTCAGAAAGCAGACGGGTGCCGCCGGTTACTGCAGAGCGATCACCGCCCGCTTCGCGCACCACCGGTGCGCTTTCACCAGTCACCGCGCTCTCATCCACCGAAGCGATCCCAACGACGATCTCGCCATCAGCGGGCAGGAGGTCTCCAGCCTCGACTAGGTAGAGGTCGTTCTTCCTCAGCTGCGTGGATGATACGACCTGGGTCTTGGCCAGGGCCGCTTCGATGGTCGCTGCACCGCCACTTAGACGCTTTGCGGGCGTTTCCTGCCTTGCCCGACGCAGGGCTTCGGCCTGCGCCTTGCCGCGCCCTTCAGCCAGGGCCTCGGAGAAATTGGCAAACAACACCGTGAACCACAGCCAGATTGTGATTGCTCCAATGAATCCCGCCGGCGCCTCCCCTTTCCCGGCCAGCGCTTGGATCCACAAGCCTGTCGTCAACAGGCTGCCGACCTCTACCACAAACATGACCGGATTCCGCACCATCCAGCGCGGATTGAGCCTGAGAAAGGAATCCACGATCGCACGCTGATAGAGTTGGCGGCGGAAGGAAGACAGTTTCTTGAATTGCGTGTTCATGTTTAGGTCTTTCCTAGTGGCCGAAGATCATTAAGTGCTCGACGATCGGTCCGAGGGATAATGCGGGGATGAAACTGAGAGCGCCGACGATCATGATCACACCGATCAGCCAGGCGACGAACAGTGGTGTGTGCGTTGGCAGCGTCCCCGCGCTGGCAGGGACTTTCTTCTTCTGCACAAGCGACCCTGCTATCGCCAGGGCTGGCACAGCTAGCCAGTACCGCGAGAAGTACATGACTATTCCCAGCGCGGTGTTGTAGAAGGGTGTGTTCGCGCCCAGCCCCGCGAAGGCGCTCCCGTTGTTGCCCGCAACCGACGAGAACGCATACAGGACCTCGGTGAATCCATGCGGGCCGCCCGTGTTCCAGATGGTAGCCAGCCCGGCCGGAGAGACCACGGCAATCGCTGTGCCAACCTTTGCCATTAGGATCGGGATCAGCAATATGAGGGAGGCCATCTTCATCTCGAACGCTTCGATCTTCTTGCCCTGATATTCAGGCGTGCGTCCGACCATCAAGCCTGCGATGAAAACCGCTACGATCACGAAAGCCAGGATGCCGTAGAGACCCGACCCGACCCCGCCAAAAATGATCTCACCCAGCTGGATGAGGAACAACGGAACCAATCCACCCAAAGGCATGAACGAATCGTGCATCGAGTTGACCGAACCATTCGAGGCAGAGGTCGTGATCGTGGCCCAAAGTGCCGAATTGGCAATGCCGAAGCGCGCCTCCTTGCCTTCCATGTTGCCGCCTGGATTGATGTTGCTCTGCGTCTGGTCCACGCCCATCGCAGCAAATGCGGGATTGCCTCCTTGCTCAGCCCAGCAGGCAAGCGCTAGAAACGCCACCAGAATGATGGTCATGGTCACAAGGATGGCCCAGCCCTGGCGGGTATCGCCGACCATTTTGCCGTACGTGTAGCACAGCGCCCCGGAGATCAGCAGGATGGATAGCATCTCGAGGAAATCTGAAAACGGGGTGGGGTTCTCAAATGGATGCGCCGAGTTGACGTTGAAGAACCCGCCTCCATTGGTGCCAAGTTGTTTGATCGCGATTTGCGAGGCCGCCGGGCCAACAGCCAGCACCTGCTCGGTCACCGCCTTGCCATTTGTGTCCGTGGTCGGCTGGAGCAGCGCAACTGTCCTATAGGGACCAAGTGTCTGCACAGCGCCCTGCGAGACGAGTACCAGGGCCAACACGATGGAAAGCGGCAGGAGAATGTAGAGCGTGGACCGTGTCATATCCACCCAGAAGCTGCCGATCCCCTTCGTCGTATGACGCGCAATTCCGCGAATGAGCGCAACGACAATGGCGATGCCCGTAGCGGCCGAAACGAAGTTCTGGACGGTTAGAGCCAGCATCTGGGAGAGGTAGCTCATCGTCACCTCCCCGCCGTAGCCCTGCCAGTTGGTGTTGGTCGCAAAACTGACCGCCGTGTTCCAGGACGAATCTGGTGAAACTTCGCCCAAGGCCTGTGGGTTGAGAGGTAGAAAAGCCTGAAGCCGCTGGATGGCGTACACTGTCAGCAGCCCAAGCGTGTTGAAGACCATCATCGCAATGGCATAGGTCTTCCAGTTCATGTCCTCGACGGGATTAACGCCCGACAGGCGATAGATGAACCGCTCCGCGGGTCCGATAATACAATCCAGGAATGTGCGTTCCCCCTGGAACACGCGCGCCATGTACGACCCGAGTGGCTTGGCTAATGCCAGCAAGGCGGCGAAAAAGAGAATGAGCTGAATCCAGCTGTAGAGACTCATCCGAACCACTCCGGTTTCAACAATGCAAGTATGAGATAGATGAACAAGCCCAGTGCGATCTGGCCCGAAACCACATGGAGGACGCTCATGACTTGTCCTCCATCAGGTTTGCGCACAGGGCGATGAGCCCCTGCGTCATGGCCAGGAACAGGAGCGTAAGTCCCACGTAGATGAGATCACTCACGGCACGCCTCCAAGATTCTTTTGAAGCGGCCCAAGTGTATTGGTTTGCGGGTCAAGAACGAATAAAAATCCCCCGGAGAAGGGTCAAGAAAGTGTCAAGAAACCAGTCTATGCATTGACATGCCGCGGCTGGAGTTGATCTGTTCCGCATCGAGCAAAGGCAGGAATCGTGAAGGAGAGGAAAAGTGATTGAACTGCAACCAATTGCAGCCAATTCCACCCGCGCTTGAATTCCCCGCTTCTTCGATCCCCCATATTTGGCTCATGTAAACAAGAATACGGTCAATCGACCGCATTCTTGTGTGACCGACCAGCCGTAGCGCCTGCCCTGAGGCGGAGCCGAAGGGAAGCGGAGGTCCCTGCCGTTCTTCGCAGGGAGGACTTGCGAGGGGCGCCGCATCACGTGGCGCCCCGAAGTCCCTGCGATACGAATCGCAGGGAAACCCACTGATTAAGAGCTCGAGCCAAGCGTGTCCACGGCGTGTTTTTCCAATTGCAGCACAATTGCAGCCGATTTTGAAACAGGAAAGGCGACCCAAGAAACACATTGAATCCATAAGAAACGCGTGCTATTATGATGTTACAGCATAAGGAGGCGCCATGCGTATTTCGAGATTCCCGTTGAGTTTGAAGATCCTCCTTTGCGGATTGATTCTCCTCTCCTGTTCCTTTCCCCAAGCAAGCACTTCCACGCCAATCGTTGAAGCGCCAACCAACATTGAGGTGCCAGCTAAAACATCTGCGCCAATTTCGCCGCAGTGTGCCTCACCATCCTACTGCACCCGGATCAAGGTCAGCACCACTTCTGATTGGACTGCTGTCCGTCTGACTTCGGGCGGAACCTTGCACGACATCATCGTGACTTCGTCCAGCCAGGAGGCGCTGTCTGCCGGGCTCGAGGGTGACACCATCTTGCTCCGCCAGTCAATGGCTGGGGCGCAGGCAGGCAACACTGTGGAACTGGTGGTTGAGGCTCTTCTCGCCGATCTCAATCAAGCCAATTCACTCAAATTTGAGATCGAACGCGGGCACATCGGCGCAACCCGGGTGGATATCTTCAGTTATTACAAAGGGCCTGCGACCGTCGTTTCCAGTTTTACCTGGGATGGCATCCAGCCGGCCGGGAACAACGCTCAGACGTATGAGGTCTCTCCACAATCGTTCCTGGGTGCGGCGTCGGCGGCGCTGAACGAATATATCGTCATCGGACAGCTCAACTTCTGGTACTACGGTCCAGGTTTTTGGGGCGGCTTTGAGAACGAAAACCACCAACGGAATACTCCCCTGACCCCCCTCCTGGGCGAGACATATTACGGCGCCGACCCGTCCGTCATCTCCCAGCAGATCGAGTGGGCGGTTGAATACGGCGTTGACGCGTTTTCCATCGAGTGGACGACGCCACGCGGCGTTGGTAAAGGGAATGACATGGAGGAAACGCTGGATGATAACTTTCTGAAGGCACCCAACGTCAACAAGGTTCGTTGGGTCATCGATTATGACTTTCCGCTCCGCCTGGATCAAACCCCCGGCCTGGACGTAAACGTGGTACCGAACATCAATTTCGATCAGCCGGATGTGTACAATACCTTCGTATCTGATTTCGTCCACTTTGCGACAAAGTACTTTGGCAATCCCCAGTATCTCACCATCGATGGCCGGCCCGTGGTCTACATCTGGGCTACGAACAGTTTCATTGGGAACCTGGCGGGGGCAATGCAGGAGGCTCGCGATCAGGTGTCAAAGCTTGGCTATGATGTGTTCATCGTGGGAGACGAGGTGTGTTTCGGGTGCTTCAATCGGCAGCACGCCGCGTTATTCGATGGCAACAGCACCTTCACGATGCTCATCCCCGGTCTCGACCCGGCCGCGATGCCCGATGTGGGCAAGGCAGCTGTGAAGGTGGATGACACTTTCAAGTGGTGGACCAAACAGATCGCAGGCTTGAAGGTGGCTGGCAGAAATGACCTGGTGAACTTTCAGCCTGCCTGGGCTCCCCAGTATGACGACAGGAAATTCAATTTAGTCCACCCCACTTTCGTCCCCGCTCTTGGCAGAGATCAGGTCGTCCAGATGGCGATGGTAGCTCGAAAGTACGCCGAGCCTGTTGGCAGCAAGGGTATGAAGTTGATCTGGATTAACACCTGGAATAACTGGGCGGAAACGACCACAATCGAGCCTACCGCCAACCTCGGGCCCAAGTATCCAGCCGGGAACTACGGGTTCGATATGTTAGAAGTAGTCCGGGAGGTTTTCGGAAACGAGACATATCCTGTGTCTCAAGTGCCTGAATAGACGCCTCGCAGAGGGGCTCGCTTGTACTTACGGCCACAGTGAGGGAATACACGACCGGCTGATTCGTAAACAAGAGTGATCCACCAGGGATTCGAACCCTTGACCTACTGATTAAGAGTCCTCGAGGCGCGTCTCCATAGCGTATATGCAGACTCACAGAGCCTATGTGGTCCTACATGTGGGGGTCAAGAGGGCCCGTTTTGTCTACTGTTTCCACTCTCGATATCGTGATTGCTGTAAAGCTGCTGTAGAAGAACCCGGCTCATTCCAAGAATCCAATGTAACGTACTGATCGGAAGCCAGGCTGAATCGGTACATACTCCAGGCTTTTTCTTTCCGCACCTGTAAAGTATTCGATTTCCCCATGAGATCCGCCCAATGACTCTCTCAGTGTTTCTTCGGGTACGGCAATCACAAAGAGGCGACCCCAACTTGAATTGCCATCCTTGGCGATGCAGGTTTGGAAGGTCACATGTTTTTTGCCCTTATAGACTTTCATAAAAAGGCCCTCCGCGGACAGGTACTCCTTCGTGTCCAGATCCACAAAATCACTGTGGACGCTGAACGGAGCCGTAGCCCGATAGCGATAGATGGCTGTCACTCGGTAGGATTCGATGCGCCCATCGCCATATATCAAGTCAATGCGCTGCCCCGCCCAGAGCTGGAAGAAGTACTTCCCGCTCAGATAGTTGTGCGCGAGCAGCCCAACGATTCCGTACAGCTGGGGCCAACCAAACTGGGTCAGAGTATTATCCACCTCTGATACGTATCCGGCCAACGCGCCGGGTTGCTGCACGATCGGGAGGGCAAAAAGGCCGTCGGCGTACGCCCCAGCCACGACGCCCGCTTCACTGTTGACGACAGATGCGGCAAAAGTTGCTAAGTCAG
>Ga0315289_10000218_pt1 | contig 90734 bp, 75 predicted proteins | sample YL17G11_40_MG_FD_203452 | JGI IMG/M metagenome (GOLD analysis project Ga0315289, IMG submission 203452) | Sediment microbial communities from Yellowstone Lake, YNP, Wyoming, USA - YL17G11_40 | ecosystem: Environmental > Aquatic > Freshwater > Lake > Sediment | place: USA: Wyoming | collected...
CGCCCATCGTCGCCCTGGCCGGCGTCACCGGTCTCGACGTCCGCCAGTTGAGCGCCATGGTCGGGCGGCAGCTCCCGTTCTTCTCTATCCTCATCCCCTTCTGGCTCGTCTGGGCCTTCTGCGGCTTCCGGAGGATGAAGGAGGTCTGGCCGGCCCTCGTCGTCGCCGGAGTTTCTTTCGCCGTCCCCCAGTTTCTCATTTCGAACTATCACGGTCCCTGGCTCGCGGGCGTTGGAGCGGCCGTCATCTCCATGGCCGCCCTCGTCCTTTTCCTCCTGAAGTGGCGCCCCAAGACAACACTCGGCCTCGAGGGACGAGCCTTCGGCTCGCCACTCGCCCGTGACTTATATCCACGGACGAGTACGGCGGAAGTGGACCCCCGGGCAAATCCCGGGGCTCCGGCCGCCGTCGCGGGCGAGGAAGAAACCGGACCTCCCCTCGCCCGGCGCCGCCTCACCGCCGGCGAGCTCGTCCGCGCCTGGATGCCCTGGCTCGTCCTGAGCGTCTTCGTTTTCCTGTGGGGCATCCCCCAGTTTAAGGCACTGCTCGACGGCCTGTCCATCGTCCGCTTCCCCGTCCCGGGCCTCGATAAGCTCGTCCACCGCATGCCGCCCGTTGTCGTCCAAGAGACGGCGGAGTCGGCCGTTTTCACGTTCAATTGGCTTTCGTTCACCGGGACCGGGATCTTCGTCGCGGCCGTCGTCTCGGGGTTCCTGATGTCGTTCTCGCCGCGGCAGCTCGTCCGGGCCTACGGCCGGACGCTCAAGCGGGTCCGCTTTTCGCTGCTGACAGTGGCCGCTATGCTCTCTCTCGGCTATATGACGCGCTACTCGGGCCTCGATGTGACGCTCGGACTGGCTTTCGCCCGGACGGGCATTCTCTACCCCTTCTTCGGGACGATGCTCGGCTGGCTCGGCGTCGCTCTGACGGGGTCGGACACGTCCTCGAACGTCCTCTTCGGCAGTCTTCAGAAGATCTCAGCCGAACAGCTCGGCCTGAGCCCGGTGCTGATGGCCTCGGCCAACAGCTCCGGAGGAGTCATGGGCAAGATGATCGATGCCCAGAGCATCGTCGTCGCCAGCACGGCCACCCGCTGGTACGGCCATGAGGGCGACATCCTACGCTACGTCTTTTTCCACAGCCTGGCCCTTGCCGCCCTGATGGGCCTCCTCGTCTTCCTCCAGGCCTATGTCTTCCCCTTCACCCGCCTTGTGGTAGAATGAGATTCTCAAATTATAGCCTATTATCTACAATATTGTTGTAGTATCTTATATGTGAGGGATCGTAGTTGTCTTCGTGACGGAAGGCAAGGACGCCTCGACGATCGAGGCGTTTGCGGGGCCTTTGACGGATCGGGGAGGATCGCCGGGGGCGGTGACAGACGTGGTCTGCGACATGTCTCCCGCGTTCATCGCCGGCGTAGAAACGCATTTTCCTGAGTCGGATGAAGCTTGTCTTCCAGGAGATCTACGCCTGGCCCAAGCATCAAAATCGGTTCACGATGTCCTTACGGCTACCAACTAATCGTTATAGAGCCCCGGCCAGGTTGACTTTGCGGGGCGCATCGATATAATAAGGAGTGATGGCCGACGCGATCCGGATCGACGACCTCCAGAAGAAATTCCGGCTCGGCTTCATCCCCAAAACGCGGCAGATCCTCAAGGGCATCACCTTCTCGGTCCGCGAGGGCGAGATCTTCGGCTATCTGGGACCGAACGGCGCCGGCAAGACGACGACCATCAAGTGCCTGCTCGACCTCATCCACCCGGACGCCGGCACGATCGAGATCTTCGGCCGGTCCCACTTCTCGCCGCGCTCCCGCCAGACGCTCGGGTTCCTTCCGGAAAACCCCTACTTCTACGACTATCTCACGGCCGCGGAGTTCCTCGCCTTCACCGCGGACCTGTTCGGCCTCGACCGCGTGGAGAAAGAGGAGCGCATCGCCCGGCTCCTCAAGCTGGTCGGCCTGGAGCGGGTCGCCGGGCTTCAGCTCCGGAAATTCTCCCGGGGCATGCTCCAGAGGGCCGGGCTGGCCCAGGCCCTCATCAACGACCCCAAACTCATCATCCTCGACGAGCCGCTGGGCGGCATGGACCCTATCGGCCGCAAGGAGATCCGGGACATCATCGTCCGCTTCAAGGACGAGGGCAAGACCGTCTTTTTCACATCGCACATCCTCCAGGACATCGAGATGATCTGCGACCGGGTGGCCATCATCGTCGGCGGCCGCATCGTCAAGGAGGGCGTCTTGCGGGACCTCGTCTCGGAGCGGGTCCTGTTCACCGAGATGACGGTCTCCGGGCTCTCCCCGGAGGCCTTCCGGGGCCTCGGCGAGAGCATGTCCACCCGGGGCGACAGGGTTCTCCTCAAGGTTTACGATGAATCCAAGGTCGACGAGGTCCTCGCCCTCGTCCACGGCCAGAAGGGCCGGCTCGTCTCCCTCAGCCCGAGGACCGAGACGCTCGAGGACATCTTCATCGAAACGGTGACGCGGACATGAAGATCGGGGCCATCGCCGGGATCACGTTCAAGGAGGCCAAGCGCGACCGCATCCTCTACCTCCTCTTTTTCTTCGCGGCGCTCGGCATCGGCGGCGCCCGGGTCCTGGCCATCCTGACGGTCGGAGACCGGGTCAAGATCATCAAGGACGTCGGGCTCGCCTCGATCTCCCTCTTCGGCGTCCTCATGGCCATCCTCATCGGGACCGGACTCGTCTACAAGGAGATCGACAAAAAGACGATCTTCACCCTGCTCTCCAAGCCCCTCCACCGGGCCGAGTTCATCCTGGGCAAGTTCCTCGGCCTCGTCCTGACGCTCTTCGTCATGACCCTGTTCATGTCCCTGATCTTCCTGGCCATCGTCTACGCCCACACCCTCAAGGTCGAAGGGACGCTCCTCGTTGCCGTCGGCTATATCTTCCTGGAGCTCGTCCTCGTCACCGCCGTGGCCATTCTCTTTTCCTCGTTCTCGACGCCCATCCTGAGCTCGCTCTTCGCCCTGGCCTTCTATCTCATCGGGCATCTTTCCTGGGGCCTGGAGCTTATCCTCAAGAAGATGACGCCCGGCGCCGGGAGGACCCTGGTCCGGGCCCTGTACACCGTCCTTCCGGACCTCGAGAATTTCAACTTCAGAACGGAGGTCGTCCACGGGCTGCCCATCCCGCCGGGGATCTACCTCTCCTCGTTCCTCTACGGCGTTTGCTACACAGCTTTCATTCTGGGCCTGGCCGTCCTCATCTTCAGGCGCCGGGATTTCATCTGACCGGGCGGGCCGGCGGCGGAATCAGATATGGCCAAGACATCGTCCGCGAAAAAGGGCACGGCGACGCTCCTTCTCGTCGCCTTCCTCATGGCGGCTGCGGCCGCTTTCGCGGCGCTCAAGGTCAGAACCGACAAGGTCGCCCGCGAAGAGCTCCCCGGGTCGTCCATCATCTATATCCCCTCAGGGAAATTCCTGAAGTACGCGACGTTCGGCTACCGGGCCCTGGCCGCCGACGCGATCTACCTCTGGGCCATCCAGTACTACAGCACGCCGACGATCGACGACCGCTTCGACCACCTCGACCACATCTTCGCCATCATCAACGAGCTCGACCCGCGCTACCAGGACCCCTACGAGGTCGGCGCCCTGATCGCCGTCCAGGAGGCCCGCAACCCTGCGGCCGCATTTTCCATCCTCGACCGGGGCGCCGCGAACAACCCGGACCAATGGGTCTACCCGTTCAACGCCGGCCACGTGGCCTTGATGACCCTCAAGGACTACCCCCTGGCCGAAAAGTATTTCGAACAGTGCCTGAAGATCCCCGGCGCCCCGGAATTCGTCGAGCGGCTCCGGGCCAACGCCATCTTCAAGAAGGGCGACCTGCGGACGTCCTGGGAGACCTGGCTCGAGATCTACAAGAAGGCCCCGGACGAACGGACGAAAAAGATCGCCTCGAACCACCTCTACAACGTCAAGGCGGCGATCGACGCGGCCGCCATCGAGGACGCCGCGGCGAAGTACCGCGAGCGCTTCGGACGTCCCCCTGCCGATCTCGAAACGCTTCTCCGGACGGGATTCCTCCGGGAGGTCCCGAAGGACATGGACGGGCAGGACTACATCTACGATCCGGCGACGGGAAAGGTTAAAACGGTGACCAGCCCATGGAGACGATGACGGTCATTCTTATCGCGGTCGCCGGGCTCGTCCTCGGCAGCTTTTTCAACGTCGTCATCTACCGGCTGCCGCGGGGCTTGAGCCTGATGCGGCCGCCGTCGTCCTGCCCGGGGTGCGGCGCCCGGATCAAGCCCTACGACAACATCCCGGTCCTGTCCTATATCGTCCTCGGCGGCAAATGCCGTAAATGCGGCCGGAAGATCTCGGCCGTCTACCCGGCGGTCGAAGGCCTGACGGCGCTCGGATTCGTGCTCGTCTATTTCAACTCCGGCCGCGCGCTGGGGCTCGATTTTTTCGCCGGCTGTGTTTTCACGAGCGCCCTCATCGTCCTCGGGTTCATCGACTATCATCATCAGATCCTGCCCGACGCGATCACCCTGCCCGGGCTCGTCCTCGCCCTCGCCTATTCGTTCTTCCGGAACGACCTGACCTTCCGCGGCGCGCTCATCGGGGCGGTCGTCGGGGCGGGGTTCCTGCTCCTCGTCTACGGGGCGTACTACCTCATCCGCAAAAAAGAGGGGCTGGGCATGGGCGATGTGACCATGCTGCTCATGGTCGGGGCCACCCTCGGCCTGATGAGGACGCTCCTGACCCTCATCCTGGGCTCGTTCGTCGGGGCCCTGGTCGGCGTCTACGTCATCGTTCGCCGCGGCAAGGATTTCCAGTTCGCCTTGCCCTTCGGGACGTTCCTGGCCCCGGCGGCCTTCGTGTCCCTGCTTTGGGGCGAAAGGATCGTCCGGGCCTACTTGAGCCTCTACAGGCGCTAGGACCCGGAGGCCCGGCCTCGCCCGCGGTGTGCTAGGCCCTTCTTCAGGCGGATGGAAAAGACAGATGTCGTCCTTCCGGTAACCTTGTATTTTTCGCCGATGGGAAGCCCCGGCACCCAGACGATCTCGCCGCCGGAGAGAAACACGGCCAGGCGGTCGCGGCCCGCAACGGGCACGCCCTTGGCCCTGAGGATCTCCTTGAGCTTCTTCCGGCCCGGGGCGCCGAGGGGCCGGTAGAGGTCCCCCGGCCTCCGGTTCCGAATGACAAGCGGAAACTCGAGCCTGGCTGCGTCGAGGGCGGCGCCGGTCCGGTCGTCGTTCTTGAATGACGAGCGCCCCGCGTTCGCTTTCCGGCGTGTTCCGCGGAAGGCCATTCCTGCCGCGGCGATGACGACCTCGCCCCGCCCGTCCCAGAGGATCTCGTAGGCCTTCGACGGCGTCCTGTCCTTTCTCAGCCCGACCCGGCCCCCTTCCCGGCGCAGGACGAACCCTTTCCGGAGCGGCAGGTCCTTTCCCTCGCCGAGCGAGAGAAGCGATTCTACGTCTTCGTAGGAGATATCGCGCAGGTCGCCCTGGAGCTCCCGGAAGTATTCCCGGGCGACCCGGCGGGCCAGGGCGGGCAGAAAGAGGGGCAGTGTCTTCAGGTCCAGGGAGGCCTCCCGGCCCTTCCGGATGATGAACTCGTCGGCGAGCTCGCGGACAAAGGCCCCGAGGAGCTCGTCCTCTTCCCGGGCGATCGCGGCCAGCCGGGCCAGGTGGGCGACGATCCGGGGCTCGTATCGGCGCCCGAGTTCGGGGAGAAGCTCGGCCCGGATGCGGTTGCGGAGGAAGCGGCGGTCGAGGTTCGACGGGTCCTCGCGGTAAGGAATGCCTTCGGCCGCGAGCCAGGCGCGGAGGTCCGGGCCGGCGATCCCGAGGAGCGGCCGGACAACCGGACAGGGCTTGCCGGCGACGACGGCGGCGATCCCAGCGAGGCCGGAAAGGCCCGTCCCGCGCATCAGGCGCATGAGGACGGTCTCGGCCTGGTCGGTCATCGTGTGACCCGTGGCGATCTTCGTCGCTCCGACCCGGGCCGCGGCCCGCCGCAGAAAATCGTAGCGCAGGTCGCGTCCGGCTTCTTCGAGGTTGAGCTTTTTCTTGGCCGCGTGAGACCTGACGTCCGCCCCTTCCGAAACGAACGGAAGGACCCAGCGCCGGGCGAGGTCGCGGACGAAACGCTCGTCCTCGTCGGCCCCGTCTCTCAGCCGGTGGTTGAAGTGGGCCAGGTGGACTTCGAGGGGGATCTCCTCGCGGAGCTTCAGGAGAAGGGCGACGAGGGCGACCGAATCTGGCCCGCCGGAACAGGCGGCGAGCACCCGGTCGCCGGGGACGATCATCCCCCGCTTTCGGACCGCGGTCCGAAAGGATGTGAGGAGCCGCGCCGCAGGTCGTTGTCGTGCCATCTTCGCGCTTAGGTCATGAAAGTGAAATCAGGAGGACATGGCGGCGGAGGGACTTGAACCCCCGACACTGCGGATATGAGCCGCATGCTCTGACCAACTGAGCTACGCCGCCAGGGTGCAAGAAATTCTAGCGGAATCGACCCCCTAAGTCAACGAAGGGCCTCGGGCATCGTCTCCGTCCGCGCGGTGATTCTTAACGTCGTCCTGGGCCTGCCCCGGCCCATGACGGCTAAATCCCCGCTTTATGCTACCGTAGACGATGTCCCTCGGCCCTGGGCTTAGTGGCCGTTTCATTCGCTGCGAGGATTCTACTGGTAGACGGCGGTTTCCGCTTCTTTCTTGAAGGAGAAGCGGCCGTCGCGGAAGAGCTTGATACAGGCGTCGACGACGCGGGTGTCGTAGAGGATGCCCCGGCCCTTGCGGGCCTCCTCCAGAGCCTTTTCGAGGCCGATGGCCGGCCGGTAGGGGCGGAGGACACAGATGGCTTCGACGACGTCGGCCACGGCCAGGATCCGGGCCTCGGGCAGGATGGCGTCGCCGACGAGTCCCTCGGGATAGCCTGAGCCGTCCAGCCGCTCGTGGTGCTGGAGGATGATGTGGGCCACGGGCCAGGGAAAGGCGATGTCCTTGACGATCTCGTAGCCGACCCGGGGGTGGTCCTTGATGAGCTTGAATTCCGTCTTAGTCAGGCTGCCGAGCTTGGTCATGATCTCGGTCGGCACCGCGATCTTGCCGATGTCGTGGATGATCCCGGCGAGCCGGAGCCCCTCGATCTTGTCCCAAGGCAGGTTCATTTCCTGGGCGATGGCCACGGCCAGGCTGGAGACCCGGTGCTGGTGTCCGGCCATGTAGGGATCCCGTATCTCGAGGGTCAGGGACATGGCCTTCAACGCCCCCTCGAGGGCCTTTTCCTGCCGGTCGAGGCTGCTCTGGAGGTGATCCTCCGCGCGGCGGGTCTCCAGGACTTTTCCGTGGAGGTCGTCGTTCGCCTGGGAGAGCTCCTCGGTCCTCTTGTCGACCTGGCGGTCGAGCTCGGTCCTGGCCAGCCGCAGCTCCTTCTCCATGCGGAGTCGCTCGGCGGCGTCCTTGTCCATCTGGACGGCCCGTTTCGCGGCCTCGTCCTCGAGAGAGCGGTTGCGGAGTTCGAGCTGGCGGAAGGTTTTCTCCAGCCCGTCGACCATGGCGTTGAAGGTTCTGGCCAAGAGCCCGGCCTCGTCCCGGCCGTAGACCCGAGCCCTCTGCTTGAGGTCGCCGTTGGCCAGCCTCTCCGCGGTCCTCGTCATCTGGACGATGGGCCGGGTGATCATGTCGCCGATGAGGAAAACGAAAAATCCGCCTAGGGCTAGAGCGGCGAGGCCCGCGACGAGCATGGCGCCGCGTTCCTTGCTCAGGACCATGAATAGGGCCAGGTAGCCAGCCATCAGGAAACCGAAGAGAAGGAAGAATTTTGTCCGGATCCGGCGCGGCCCGAAGTTCGCCAGCAGGCCGGAGCCGCCGCCCGCATTCGGGGAAGGACCCGCGGGGTTGAAAATTTTCTTGAGATTACGGCTCATCGATTCGTCCGGACCTGCTCGTTTTTTTCCCTTTCAGAATAGCTGAAGCACGGAGGCGGGCAATACTCTTTGGGGGTGATTTTGTGGGGTGATGTTTCACCCCTAAAGGGGGGGAGGGGTGAGAGAAGGCCCCGCCGCCGTCACCAGCGCTTGGCTTTCTGGGGCTCCATGCGGCGGAGGTCGAGACCGCGTTCGACGGCACCGATCCTGTAGAGGCAGATCTCGCGCAGCGAAGAAGGATGGTGGAGGACCTCGGAGAGCGATTGGCCTCCGACGGCCCAAACGCCTCCTCCCCTGACGACCGCGACCTTGTAATCGTGGAGGAAACGGACGAGCTCGTCCGTCCGGACATTCGGCGGCAGCACGGGGATGACGAGATAGAGGAACGTCCCCTCGGCATCCACGGGGATGATGCGGTCGGCCGGCGCGGCTTCGCCGGGATAGACGAAGTGGGCCGAGGCCTCGGCTTCCGGGACGTGGCAGTGCATGACCGTCTGGAAGTCGCTCGTCGCGTAGATCGCCTTGTGGAGCGCCGTCTCGGGGTCGTCGGCCGGCCCGGCGGCAAGCGCGACCCTGAGCAGAGGCCCGCCGACGTCCCGCGGCATGGAGGCCTTGGGCGCGTAGAGCATAGAGTCCACGCCGCGGACCGACATCGAACCGGTGTGAAAAGGCGAGAGGCGGGACTCGAAGATCCTGTGGCCCGCTTTGACGAATTCCTTGAGGATCTCCTCCTCCTCCCGGAAATCCGAGCGGTCGTCGCCCTCGATTTCGTAAGGGGGAGGCGCGCCGGCGAAAGAGCTCCCGGGGTCGGCCGTGACCGCGCGGCGCACGGCGCCGACATCGATGCGGAGCCTCTCCATCGCCCGAACGACCGCCCCGGCGTTGTTGCCGACGCAGAGCCGGAAGAAGGCCTCCCGGAGGTTCCTGCCCTTGGCCATGGCGCCGTGCCCGAAGATGATGGCCAGGGGGTGGCCGGCCAGCCGTTCGGGGATAACCCTGGCCAGCTCCGGCGAGCCGCTCGGCACGGCGAACCAATCGACCGGGATGGCGCTCCCGAGGTAGTGGAAGGCGAGCGGGTCGACGGGCACGAAATCCGGCGGACGGGACGGTTTGGGCTCGTCGTCGAGCGTCGCTAGGACGAGGTCCTTGACGTGGGCGTGCATCGAGGCCCTGACGCCGGGCAGCTTGAGGATCCGGGCGTGGATGTCGGTCTCGGAGGACGCCTTGTAATACCCGTAGTCCGTCTCCGTGGCCGAGAGGAAGCAGATCTGACTCGGCTCGAGGTCGCCCTTCTGGGAACCGGTGGCCGTGATGACGATCTCGTCCTCGCCGCGCTCGTTCGTCCGACGGACGGCCATGTTCCCGCTGTGGCTGTCCTGGACGTCGTAAAGGAGGGAGGCCCGGCCCAGGGCTCGGAACTCACCGAAGAGTTCCCCGGTCGCTTGCCACTTTTGGGCGCTCATCTCTTGCTCTCCTCGACCCGGAGGGACCGGATAAGGCCGGGGGTCGGCCGGCCGGCCGCATCCCAGCCCCGGACACGGTAGTAGTCCTGTTTCATCCTCTCCTGGTCCTCCCGCGAGACGCGCCGCTCCTTCCCCTCGACGACGATGGGAACGTCGGCGAACCGGGCGGGGAGCGCGTCGTCTTCCGCCATCACGCCGGCCTCGATGTTGAATTGCCGCTCGAGCGTCGCCACGCGGTTCTCGATTTCCTCCAGCCGGGCGACCGAGAAGTCGCGGCCGGTGATGCCGCCGACCATCCGGGCCCAAGGGTCGGAGGAGAAGGCGTAACCCGTGAAGCGGCAGACGCCGAGGCTGTCCTGGAGAATGCCGACGTTCTGCATGTTCCGGATGGCGATCGGCGACTGGAGGAGGCTGAAGCGGGGGATCTCCCGGGCCCCCCCGAAGAAAGCCAGGGAAACGGCGTAGCCGCCGCGGAGATGGCAGGCCCCCGAAGGCGAGGTCATGTAGCCGAGGGCCTGGGTGTAGGAGGCCCGCGGGTCATAGGCCGGAATCTCGAGTTTCTTGACGGTCATGGCGTATTCCGGGTGTCCGCGGCCGGCAGCCAGCCGGTAGGAACCCTCGGCCAGGGCCGCGCCGAGGCCTTCGCGGCGGGCCGTCATCACGGCCAAGGATTCGAGGGTTTCCGCGCTGCCGAAGGTGAGGTCGAGCCCGCCCGCCTCCTCGCGTCCGATGAGGCCGCGTTCGGCGAGTTCCATGGCGCAGGCGACCGTCCCGCCGTAGCTCATCGTGTCCAGGCCGAACTCGTTGGCGCGGTAGTTGGCCCGGGTGATGGCCCCGAGGTCGTAGATGCCGCAGAGGGGACCCATGAGGACCATCGTTTCATATTCCGGGCCCTCGCCGCGCTCCTCGCGCCCGTCCCGGCCGGCGACGCGGGTGTGCCGCTGACAGCCGATCGGGCAGAGATAACAGGAGCCCGCTTTTTCGAGCAGGGTCTTGGCCAGCGTCTCCCCGGAAATCTGCTCGACGTCCTCGTCGCGGTGGAGGCAGTCCTGGAAGTTCTTATGCGGGAGCATGGCGATGAGGTTGATCAGCTCGACGAGGCCCGCCGTGCCCAGGTCGCGGAGCAGACGCTTCGTGACCGGCGCCTGTTTCATGAGATAAAGGGCCTGGTCGAGGCCGGACCGGTATTTTTCCTTGTCGGCGACGGCGATCTTTTCCTTGCCCCTGACGCGGACGGCCTTGAGTTTCTTGCCGCCCCAGACGGCGCCCGGGCCGCAGCGGCCGTAGACGCGGTTGCGGTCGTTGGCGACGGCGGCGAAGCGGACGAGGTTCTCCCCCGCCGGCCCGATGCACAGGACCCGGGCCGGATTTCCCGGCTCGGAAACCGCGGCCAGGACGTCGTTGGTCTCGTGGGTCGTTTTGCCCCAGACGTGGTCCGCCGGCAGGATCTCGGCCTTGCCGGGGGAGATGTCGATCATCACCGGCGCCGCGGCCGCGCCCTTGACGACGAGGACGTCGAAACCCGCAGCCTTGAAGGCGGCGCCCCAGGTCCCGCCGGAGTTCGAGGTCCCCAGAACGCCGGTGAGCGGGGACTTGAAGGCCATGTGGCCGCGGCCGGCCGTAGGGGCATTGGAACCGATGAGCGGCGAAGCGGCGATGACGAACGCGTTGTCGGGGCCGAGCGGGTCGCACGCCGGATCGATCGTATCGTAGAGGACGCGGGTCGCCATCCCCCTGCCGCCTAAGTAATCGAGGGCCAGGCCCGGGTCGAGCGGCAGGGTCCTCACCTCGCCGCGGGTAAGGTCGGCGACGAGGACCCGGCCGTGGTATCCGGAGATGGGGAATTCAGGCATGTTGGATGGTTGTCTTTCTTCGCGGATCCGCAATTTAAGATATCAGAAGACACTGGCCGGGGCAAGCTCAGGAGGACGTGTGACTTGACACCCTGACCGGCTGCGTGATAGCTTTCTGAATGAAAGGGAGACGGCAAGGCATCCTCGGGGGAATGGACATGCGCGGAACGATTAGGAGCGGCTTTCGGTTTGCGGCACTCCTAGCGGTGATACTTCTCGTCCAGAACTGCGCCTGGCTCGACTACCGGCCGTCCCAGAAGATCTCGGTCACGAGCGATCCGCGGGGGGCCACGGTCACGATCGACGGGCAGGCGCGCGGCGCAGCTCCGCTGCTCGTTCGTCTGAAGAAAAACAGGGATCATGTCATCCGCATCGAAAGCCCGGGCTACAACCCTGCGGAAATCCGCGTCAAGAGCCGACCCTTAAACATCGACCGTGGGACCCTGGCCGCCGATTATTTATTGGCCTTCCCGATCGGCCCCATCATCGGCGGAATCATCGGCGCGTTCGCCCACGTGGGCAAGGCTGGGCATTGGGACGATGGCGCAGAAATAGGGGTTCTGATCGGCCTGGGGATCGGCGTGGTCAGCATCATCCTCGACTCACGGGACTACGCCTACTACACACTCGAACCCTTTTCCATCGTGGTAACCCTCAAGAAGGGCGAGGTCTCCGGCCTCCCGACGACACTCGTCCTGGACTCCGAAAAGCTCCAGAACCTCACCTGGATCCGGATCCGCTTTTCCGGTAACGCCGGCGACAAATTCTGGCCGCGATAGAACTCTCCATCATCATTTCTCCTCACACCGCGCTTCTATAATAAAAAGACTACAACCTTTTTAACCAAGGCCGAGGGGATCATCTGAGCGAGGAAAGAAAGGGGGACACGCCCTAAAGGGCCTTTACCGGGCCCTTTAGGACATGTCCCCGGATCCGACCCGGACCGGTCTATTAGGTCACCGCAGCGAGCGAGGCGACCGCTGACCCCAAGGCCGAGGGGATCATCTGAGCGAGCATAAGCGGTGATTAAGGCGGTCAGCGTGACGGAGATGGGGACATGCTCCCCTCCGCGGACGCTGCCCGGGCAGTGATGGGGGCCATGCCTAGCCCCCGTAGCGGAGGGGGTCCCATCAGTTTGCTGATGGGGGAACCGCCGGGACTGGTTCCCGGGGGGCCGGGGGATAGGCATGGCCCCCATTGCTGCCAAAACGGGCGGCGGCTTGCGGCCCGGGAATGGCGTTAAGAATCACCGCAGCGAGCGAAGATGATCCCCGAGGCCGAACTAGCCGCCGCCGAGCATAGGGAAGACGGCGAGCGTGTCGCCCGGCGAGAGCACGGTGTCCAACCCGCGGAGGGATTCGACATGGACGCCGTTGACCATGACGACGAGGTGGGGCTTAAGACTGTCGCCTTCGAAGACCTCGCGGCGGCGTTCACCCGTGTCGCAGAGCGTGGACAGGGCGTCGCGGACCGTCCCGCCCTCGGCGACGACGACGTCGCGCTCGCGGCCCTCGAAAAGGTCCCGGAAGTAGGCGAAGAACTTAGCTTTGACCGTCATCGACCTTGCCTGTTCCGAGGAGACTTCCGTCCAGGAGCTTTTGGACATTGGGGTCCCGGACATCGAAGATGAGAGGGACGACGGGCGCGATGGCGACGACGAAATCCTCGAGGATCTCCTTCCTGGCGACGAGGAGACATCTCATGCCGGGGCGCGACAGGGCCTCCCGGAGGGCCGGCCAGAGCCCGCCGCCCAGGAGCTCGAGGGGTCCGACCTCGTCGACGACGAGGAGCTCGCGGGGGTCGGCCTCGCGGATGATCGTCCGGGCCAGCTCGAGGGTCGAGGGCACGAAAAAGAACGGGCCGATCCGCTCCGCGTCGGGTTTCCCCTCCCGCCGAAGGTAGGGATGTCGGCAGCCGGTCTTGAGTTCGAGGAGGTCATAGCCCGTCGCGCCGCATGCTTCGGTCACGGCGACGCTGAGGAATCCGCCCGGGGCGAGCCCGCGGGCCGCCCAGCGCGCGAGCGATCTCTCGAGGAAGGTCGTCTTGCCCCCGTGGACGGGCCCCGAGAGGAGGAGGATCATGCGTCCCTATCGGATGCTGACGCTCGCTTCGCCCGTCTGCAGGACGATGGCCTGTCCCATCGGCGTCCCGGCCGTCGCGCTGGTGAAGCCCAGAGACGTTTCGCCCGGGTTCACGGACGTGAAGACGAGGACGGCCAGGACCCCCCGGCCCTTGAAGCCGCGGCCGCCGGGCGGGCTGGAGAAGCCGATGGTGCATGTCCCACCGCTGATGTTCTTGAGGAATGGCACTTTATCCCCCAGCTGCCGCAGGCCGCCGCCTTCGAGGACGTCCTTGAGCTTGAGGATCTGGGGGTCGAAGGTGAGGACGAGCGACGCGTTCCCGATCTCCTTGTCGCTCGAAAGCTCGATGTTCATGCGGAACTCCCGGTCACGGGGGGCTTCGAAGCTCGCCGGCGAGAGGTAGACGACGCTTCCCTCGGCATCTTCCGGCTGGGCCGGGGGCTCTTCGGCGACGGCCGCTTCCCTGCGGCTGTCCCTCAGCGCGCCACCCGTGCCCGTGACGCCGGACAGGTTGTCGGGGTCGACCCAGAGGGGCTTCGTGTCCTCGTCGGTGATCTGGATCGAGCGGATGATGTGGGGCGTGATGGTCAGGATGACGTCGGTCTGCTCGATCGTCTTCTGGCTGGCCGAGAAAAGGCTCCCCAGGATGGGCAGATCCTTGAGGCCGACGATCCCCCCCTTGACCAAGCGCTCCTCGTCCCGGAGGAGGCCGGCCAGAAGGTTCGTCTCGCCGTCCTTGAGCCGGACGGTGTTCTTGATCTCGCGGTTGGCGATGATCGGGATGCCGGCGATCCCTTCTCCGGCGATCGAAGAGATCGTGAGCTCGATCTCCAAGGTCACTTCGCCCTCGAGATGGATCCGCGGCGTCATCTTGATGGTGATGCCGATATCGGTGAGGGTGTAGTTGACGATGGGCTGGGTCTGGAGGCCGCCCGCGGCGATGGCCGCGAACTGCGAATTGACGATGGGCACCTTCTGGCCGACGATGTATTCCATCTTCTCCCCGCCGAGCCCTCGGATCCTAGGCTGGGCGACTATCTTGGTGTCCGAATCGCTGCCGAGGAACTGGACGATGGCCGAGGGGACGGTGACCTGGTAGTTGGCCAGGTCCCCGAGGTCGAGCCCCTTGATCGGGAAATAGCCGTCGTCGGTCATCGAGCCGTCGGCCGGGTTGAAGCGGATGCCCAGGATCCCCTTGCTGAGGTCGATGCCGAGCTTCTTCATCCGGATCCGGTTGACTTCCATGATCTCGATGTCGATGACGACCTCGCCCTTGGACTTGTCCCAGGAGCGGAGGAGCTTCTCGGCCAGGGCCACGGCCTGCGGCGTGTCGCGGATCGTGACCGAGTTGAGGTTCTTGTCGACCTGGATGGACGGGACCTTGTACATCGTCTTGACCATCTGCGTCAGCCGCATCTGGACGTCGCTCGCGTCGATGTTGGACAGGTAGAAGGTCTTGATGGCGTTGAGCTCGTACTGCATCCGCTTCTGGACGTTGTCGGGAACGATGATGACGGTTTTCTCGTCGATCGTCCGGGAGAAGTTCTTGCTGGCGACGCAGAGGAAATTGACGGCCTGCTGGAGGTCCTTGCCGGTCAGGTCGATGGCCAGGTTGGTGTCCCGGAAGGTGTCGTCGTAGAGGAAGTTCACGTTGGCCACCCGGCCCAGCGTCTGGAAGATCGAGCGCAGGGAAACCTCGGTCCGGAAGCTCAGGCTGAGCGCCTCGCCGGAGCCCTTGAGCCTGACCGGGCCTTCGAGCTTCTCCTGATTAGCTTTCTCGGCTTTCGGCGGAGGAGCGATGAGGGCCTTGAGCTCGTCGGCGGCCGCGCGGTTGAGGGGATCGTAGAAAAGCGCTTTCTTGTAGTCGACCTCGGCCTCCTTGCGCTTGTTCTGGGCGACCAGGCTCCTGGCCGTATGGAGATAAAAGAGGCTGGCGGACGACCTGGCCCGGACGAGGGCCAGACGGTAGACCGCATCGTTGGGGCGGTCCAGGGCCGCTTGTTGGTAATACCTGACGGCCTGGTCGTACTTTTGGTTCATCTCGGCCTCGACGCCCTGCTTGTAGTCTTGGCTGAGCGTCGCGCACGCCCCGGCCGCCATGGCCAGGACCAGGATCAGGGCGTATTTTTTCATGGCCGATCTCCTTGTCGCGGGAACGTCTTTCTTTCCGAATTCGGGCCCTGGATGACGATCGCTTCGGCGGTGACCCCGACGACCTTGTAGCCGGGCGCGATCTCGTCGCCCTCCCCCACGGACACGGTCTGGCCGTTGCGGATGACGAGGGCGATGGTCTGTCCGCCGGACTTGATGGACCCGATGTAGCTGAGGTTCAGAGTGAAGGATGGCGGAGCATCCGGCCGGAGGACGGCCGCCGACCTGACGGCGGGTTCGCCGGCCCGGCGAACGACGGGAGACGCGGCGGTCTTCGGTCGGAAGATGTCGCGGACCGGTGCCGCAATCTCGCCGCTGCCGAATACGAGGAGGTCCTTGCGGACGAGGGGTTTCCGGGCTTCCTGGGCCGCGAACAGGGACACGGCCCAGCCCAGGGCAAGACCCGCGACCGCCGCTTTCCTAAATGCCATAATACCCCGCCACCGCCAGTTTCGCGCTGAGACGCTCGCCTTCGGACCCCGTCCTCGGGAACTCGATCTTCTCGATGACGAGGAACTTAGGGAACGCTTCGAGGACGGCCAACAGCTTCTTGAGGCCCGCGTAAGAACCGGTGTAGGTGAATGTCACGACCGTTTTCCGGACCTGTTCCTTCTCCATATCGGAATAGCCGTAGCCGAGCTCCGTGATGGTCGTCCCGGCCAGGGCGAATATTTTCTGAAGGTCCAGGCGAAGGGCCTGGACGCCTCCCTCGAGATCGTAGAAAAAGCCCGTCCGAAGCTCCTCGAGGTCCCGGCCGGCTTCCTCCCATCGCTGCCACTCGGCCTTGGCCTCGTCGCGCGCCTTGGCCGCCCGGCCACAGGAATCTTGGAGCCGCAACGCCACTCCCCTGTCCTTTTCGAAGCCGCCCCGGGTCCTCGTGAACAGGACGAGAAATACGGCCAGGGCGAGGAGCGTCGCCAGGCCGAGGCGGCCGAGCGTCCGCCGCTCCTTGTCGTTGAACAGGTCAAAGAGAACGTTCATAGGTCAGGGTGATCTCCGCGATGAGCCGGCCTTCCTCGCTCCGGGTCTCGCCGCCGACCTGGATGTGCTTGAAGCCGCGGGCGGTGAGGTCGGTGATGAACGCGAGGAGGTCGTCGAGGCTGCGCGAGGTCACCCGCATGTGCATGGTGATCGCGCCGTCGGCCGTGAAGCCCGGGCTGAGCGAGGTGATATAGCTCGAGCCGGGGAGGGCCTTCTCGAGCTCCGAGAAGAGCGAGGTCCAGAGGAAGGTCTTCTTCATGATGATGCCGTTGACGAGGTCCACCCGGGTCCGGCTGATGCGCTCGACCTGATCGATGTCGGCCGTCAAGCGCTTCTCCTCGCGCTGGGCCTCTTCCTGGAGTCGTTGCTTTCCGGCGATCTCAGCCCTGAGCCGGGCCGATTCACCGCCGTATTTCAGGACGACGAACACGCTCAGGGCGGCCAGGACGGCGAGGAGGATGCCCAGGGCCCGGGCCAGGGAGGCGTAGAGCCGCCGGTTCCGACGCGGCTTCGTGGCCAGGTTCAGGTTGAGCGCGACACGTTCGTTCATAGGATCTGTCCGACGAGAGGGGCGAGCAGGGCTTTTTGGACCTCGCTCCACGCCTCGGGAGCCTCATAGATCACGGGTTCGAGCGGCAGCTCGATCCTGTCCTTCAGCCGGTCCATGAGCGGCGGCCTCTCAGCGGCCACGGCCGTGCGGACCCAGAGCCTCTCGATCCGTTTTCTTTCCTTGTCTTCGAGGAAGCGGATGGTGTTCTCCGCTTCCCTGACGATATTATCGGCGCGCTCGTCCGCCTCCGGCCCGCCGGGCGCGCCGACGCCCTTTTGACGGTAAAGCGCCCAGCCGGAATCCATGACCGCCAGGAGGGTCAGGGTCTCGTCCTCCAGGTTGAGGAGGATGCCGTTGGACGGCCCCGCCTGTCCGACCAGGTTGATCAGGGCCAAGGAAGGAACGGTCACCAGGACCGGCTTCAGCCCGGCCTTTTCGAACAGGGATTCGTACTCCCGGACGACCGTCTGCCGGGCCATGGCGACGATGATCTTCCGGGCGCCCCGGCCCGGGGTGACGGCGTAGTCGATGCGGGCATCGTCGGGAATGAGCGGCATCTGTTTGCCGATCCGCCAGCGGATGAAGGTGTCTCTCTCCTTCCCGGAGCCGGGGAAGGAGTCCACGCTCAGGACGAAGACGCGGACGGACGGCTCGGGGACGAGGAGGGCGGCCGACCCGGAGGAGAGGCGCAGGTTTTTCATTCCCTGGGCGATGGCCTCCTCGAGGACCGCGGGGCCGGTCACGTTGGGACGGTCGAACGACGGACTGAGGGGACGTTCCCGCAAGGGCAGGACGAACCCGCCCTTGACCGACCCGTCTTTTTTCGAGACGCGGATGCCGCTCAGGAAGGCCGGGGAGAGCTGAAAGACGGCGTCGGGCAGCAGTCGGTCCTGGAAATGGGATTTGAGTCGTTTCCCCAGCGTCACGCGGTCACTCCACAAAGGTCACTTTGTTCAGGTCTTTGAGGCTGGTTATCCCCGCCAGAACCTTGTTCAAGCCGACTTCTCTCAAAAACACCATGCCCTCCGCCTTGGCCCGTTTTTTGACCTCGGAGAGGGGCCTTTTCTCGAGGATAAGCTCCCGGATGGGGTCCGAGAGCTCGAGTATCTCGGCGATGGCCGTCCGGCCCTGGTAGCCCGTGAAATTGCATTCGGAACAGCCCTTCGGCTCGAAGAAGACGGTTTCCGCGTGCCGGGCCGGGTCGAGGCCCGACTCCACGAGCTGCGGGGAGCCGTAGCGGACGGGGGCCTTGCAGCGCGGGCAGAGGACGCGGACCAAGCGCTGGGCCAGGATGCAGTTGAGGGCCGAGATGAAGCTGTAGGGGTCGACCTGCATGTGGAGGAAGCGCCCGATGACGTCGAAGACGTTGTTGGCGTGGACGGTCGTGAAGACGAGGTGGCCGGTCAGGGCGGACTGGATGGCGATCTGGGCCGTCTCGGGGTCGCGGATCTCGCCGACCATGATCTTGTCCGGATCGTGGCGGAGAATGGAGCGCAGCCCCCGGGCGAAGGTCAGTCCCTTCTTCTCGTTGACGGGGATCTGGGTGATGCCGTCGACCTGGTACTCAACGGGGTCTTCGATGGTGACGATCTTGTCTTCCGGGGACTTGATCTCCGTCAGGGCCGCATAGAGGGTCGTCGTCTTGCCGCTGCCCGTCGGCCCGGTGACCAGGACCATGCCGTAGGGCTGGGCGATGTACTTGCGGAATTTCTTCAGGATCTCCTCGGAGAAGCCGAGGAGGTCCAGGCGCAGCTCGCGGATGGCCTGGGTGATCATCTCCTTGTCGAGGATGCGGATGACCGCGTCCTCGCCGTAGATGCAGGGCATGATGGAGACGCGGAAATCGATGGTCTTGTCCTTGATCTTGAGCCGGAAGCGGCCGTCCTGGGGGACGCGGCGCTCGGCGATGTCCAGGTCGGACATGACCTTGATGCGGGAGATGATGGGCGACTGGAACTTCTTGTCGATGGCCTCCATCGCCTCGCCGAGGACGCCGTCGATCCGGAACTTGATCTTGACGTCGTCGTCCTTGGATTCGATGTGGACGTCGCTCGCCCGCTTCTGGACGGCGGTAAAGATGATCGTGTGGACGAGCTTGATGATCGAACCGTCCTGGTCGGCCAGCTTCTCGATGGAGATAACGTCCTCTTCCTCCCCGCTATCGCGCTCGACGACCTGGGTGATGAAACCCTCGGTGGCGTCGCGGAGGACCTGCATGGCCGTCTCGCTCTTCCTCAGGGCCTCGAGGATGGCCCGCTTGGAAGCGGCGAAGACCTTGACCTTTTTCCCCAGGAAGGCTTCGATGGCGTCGATAGAGGCGATGTCGGAGGGGTCGGCGACGGCGATCTTCATGATGCCGCCCTCGTCGCCGAGGGGGACGAAGTTGAGACGGTGGAGGAATTCGGCGGGGAACGACTGGATGAGGCTGCGGTCGAGCCGTTCGGTCTCGAGGTCGAGGTAGGGAACGCGGTAGCGTTCGGCCAGGGTCCGGGTGGCCTTTTCTTCGCCGCCGACGTTATCCAGTCTATCCTTGCTCATAACGCACGCCTCTCGTGCCGCCTACCGGACGATCCGGATGATGTTGAAGATCGGTATGTAGACCGAAAGAAGCATCGCCGCCACTACGAGCCCCATAAAAATGATGACCACGGGCTCGACCAGGTTGACCAGCGTCTCGATTTTACCACGAACGCTCTCGTCGTAAAAGTCGGCCATGTCCCCGAGCATGCCCTGGAGGTTGGCCGACGACTCCCCGATGCGGACCATGTCCAGGGCCAGGGCTGGGAACGTTCCGGCCTTGGCCAGGGACTCGGACAGGCTCTCGCCGTTCTTGATGTGGTCCGGGACGTCCTGCATGTGCCGGACCAGCCAGGCGTTGGGCACGGCCTGAATGGCGATGCCGATGGCCGAGAGGAGCGAAATGCCCGCCTCGAGGAGGAGGCCGAGGGTCCGACTGAAGAGGCTGAGGCCCGACTCGAGCCAGATCGTCCGGCCGAAGGGCACGCGGAGCTTGACCCTGTCCATCTGGTAGCGGAAATCCGGCCGCCGCCGCAGCCTGGCCAGGAGGAAAGCGAGCGCCGCGAATGCCCCCACCATGACGTACCACCGCCGGCTCGTGGCCGTGGCGAAGGACATCATGATCCGGGTGATCCGGGGCATGTCGGCCTGGAAGCTCTTGTAGAAATCCGCGAACTGGGGCAGGACGAAGTTGACCAGGATGCCCATGAGGATGAAGGAGAAGACGATGAGGATCGTCGGGTAGGTCATGGCCGACTTGATCTTGGCCCGGGTCTGGGTGACCACCTTGGCGTACTGGATGTACCGACCGATCGACCCCGGGAGGTTGCCGCCTTTTTCCCCGGCCATCAGGCTGGCCGTGTAGACCGGGGAAAACAGCCTCTCGTAGGGCAGGAAGGCCTCGGACAGGGCCTTGCCTCGTTTGACCTCTTCGGCAACCTTGATCAGGATCTCCCTGAGAAAAATGTTCTTGGCCCGGACAGAGATCACCTCGAGGCTCTTGAGGATCGGGTAGCCCGCCTTGATCAGCGCGACGAGCTCCTGGTTGAACAGGATGATGTCCCGGTCCTTGACCTTGCGCCCCAGACGGAGGCCCTGGCCTCCGAGCCTGCTCCAGTCGAGCCGGACGGAGAGGACGAGGGCGCCTTCCGCCTCGATGGCCTTCCGGCATTCCTCGGCCGACGGCGCCAGGACGGACCGGATGTCGACCCGGCCGTCCTCGCCGGCGATCCGGCACTGGTAGTAAGGCATTTTCGCGGATTCCCTCTTGATTTAGTAGCAATTAATCTATTCCAGGGCATCCATATTGTCAAACTTGGTGTTTCCGGGTACTGCCGGAAAACCTAACTGCACTCGCCCGTGATCTATATCCACGGCCGAGTACTGCGAAAATTGATCCCCAGGCTTTGAAGTCCTCAGGCGCGAAGCGAATGAGGGCAGGCTTTGCAGTCCTCAGGCGCGAAGCGAATGAGGGCAGGCTTTGCAGTCCTCAGGCGCGAAGCGAATGAGGGCAGGCAAGCCTGGGGCCCCTGCCGCTGTTGACAAATGCCGGGATAAGGGTTAACTATTAATGCCGTGAGGAGAACCACGAGGGCCGTCTCGGGAGCGCTCGCCGGAGCGGTCTTCGGCCTCTTTCTCGCCGCGCCGGCGATGCGGCCCCTTCCGTCGCAGTCGGCCCAGGAGCCGCCTCCCCAGGAAGTCCGTAAACCCAGCAACGATTACATGAGCTCGCTCCTGTCACGGAGCACGCACCCGCTAGGCCTCAAGGAGGACCCGGCGGCCCGGCGAATGCTCGGCCAGGGTTCCGTCCCTTGGGCCATCCGGGCCGGGTCGCGGCATATTCTCGACTGAGGGGTTTTTTTTTATGATTCGGATTCAATTTTTTGGATGCCGGGGCCGATGAAAAAGCGCCTGATTTTCATCTTCGTCCCCGTCCTCGCCGTCCTCGTCCTGGGGACGATGAACGTCTACCGGAAGGCGACCTGGAAGGACGTCACGGACGGGATAACCTGGAAGGAGACATCGAGCGGCCTCCGGGCCGTCAGCGTCGACCCGACGAGCGAGGCCTTTCTTCGGGTCAACATCCGCAGGGGAGACATCCTCACGGCCATCAACAAGGTGCCCGTGCGGACGAAGATCGACGTCCTCAAGAACCTCTGGCAGGCCGGTGCGACCGACCAAAGTGTCACCTACCAGATCAACAAAGAGGGGATGCAGATCTATCCCACGTTCAATCTCCGCAAGCGGGGCGCCAACCCCGTCTATTTCTATCTCGTCCTCGTCGGCGTGGCCACCCTCGTCATCGGCTTCATCGTCTTCTTCAATTCGAAGGGCCAGGTGTCCCGGCCCTACGTTTTCTTCTACCTCCTGACCCTGGCCTTCGCCGTTTTCTGCATCTTCTCCCCGACGGGCGAGATGACTCCGCTCGACATGGCCTTCTACGGCCTGGACAAGGCCGGCTTTCTGGCCTTTCCGCCCCTCCTCCTCCACTTTTTCATGATCTTCCCGCTGCGGAAGCGCTTCCTCGGGAACAGCTCCAATGTTATCCCCTTCCTCTACGCCCCGGCCGCGCTCCTCGTCCTCGCCCGCATGCGCTTCCACATCCCGCTCCCTCCCCAATGGAGCGAGGCGGCCATCCTCCGCTACCAGGACGGGCTCGAGCGCTTCGAACTCCTCCACTTCGTCGTGTTCGCCCTCGTCACCCTGGGGATCCTCGCCCATAGCACACTCCGGGCGCCGACGACCCTGGTCAAGAAGCAGCTCCGGATCATCGTCTACACCCTGGCCTTCGGCGTCCTGCCGTCGACGGTCTTTTACCTCGTGCCTTTCATCGCCGGCGGACGCCCGTCCACGGGCGCCGAGCTGACGATCCTGCTCCAGGCCCTCGTCCCCCTGGCCTTTTCCTATTCCATCTCCCGCTACCGGCTGGTCGACATCGAGGTCCTCCTGAAAAAAGCGGCCACCTTGATCTTTTCCTTTTTCGTCATCGCCTTCGTCTATTTCTTCGTCAGCTCCCGGACCCGGCTCTTCTCGGAAAACCGCCTCAACGCCATCGTCCTCGGCATCCTGGCCATCGTCCTCGGAGCGACGCTGTTCACACCGCTCAAAAAGATGTTCCAGAGCCTCCTCGACAGGGCCATCTATAAAAGGAGCTACGAATACCGGAGGACGCTCCTGTCCATCATCCGCGAGCTCAGCCGCGAGCGGAACCTCCAGAAACTCGCCCAGTCCCTCCTCGAAGCCATCGCCAACGCCCTTTCCTTGAAAACCATCGCCCTTCTCCTGGCCGACGAAAACGACCTGTCGGGCTTCAAGGTCCTCAAAGCCAAGGGCGAGGAGATGGCCGGGCCCGTCCAGGTCCCGTTCGACGATTGGCTCGTCCGCGAACTCCGGGAAAAAGACACCCTGTCGTTCGTTTCCTCCTCCGAGTCGGAAGCGGCCCGGGCGGCGATGGAAAAGCTCTCGGCCCTGGGGCTCTACCATGTCCTCCCGCTCAAGGTGGAGAACAAGGTCATCGGCTGCCTGGTCATGGGCAAAAAACAGGACGGGTCCTTTTTCTCAAGGGAGGATTGGGAACTACTGACGACGATCTCCGGCCCGGCGGCCCTGGCCCTGGAGAACGCCGACCTCTACAGCCGCGAGACCGTCCGGGCCATGGAGATGCAGCGGCTCAAGGACTATAGCGAGAACATCATCGAGAGCCTGACCGTGGGCGTCTCGGTCATCGACGAGGACGGCGTCGTCATCGGCTGGAACAGGGTCCTCGAGGACCAGATTTCCATCCGGAAAGAGGCGGCCATCGGAAATCGGCTCCGGGACGTCCTGGGCCCGGCCACGTTCAGCGCCCTGTTCCCGCCGGAAACCCAGCAGGACTTCTGGCTTCTGAGCGAGATCACGCTGGAGACGGCCGGGGGCGGGAAGAAGATCTTCGACATCGCCCGGACGCCGCTCCTGGACAACGCCCTCCGGGCCTACGGGACCATCATCGTCTTCGAGGACATCACCGACAAGATCCAACTCCAGCAGCAGCTCCTGACCTCGGAGAAGCTGGCCTCGATCGGGCTGCTCTCGGCCGGCGTCGCCCACGAGATCAACACACCCTTGACGGGGATCTCGAGCTACATCCAGATGCTCCAGAAAACGCTGGCCGGCACCCACTACGCCCAGATCCTGGAGAAGATCGAGGCCCAGACCGACCGGGTCGCCCGTATCATCAAGAACCTCCTGACGTTCGCCCGCAGCCCGTCCGACGCCTCGTTCCAGCGCGTCGACCTCAAGGAAAGCATCGAGGAGATCCTGTCGCTCATCGACCACAAGCTGAAGAACATGAACATCCGGCTCGCGCTCGAGCTCGAGCCCATCCCGCCGCTCTACGCCCAGGGCGAGCGGCTCCAGCAGGTCTTCATCAACATCATCCTCAACGCCCTGGACGCCATGCCCCAGGGCGGCGAGCTGCGGATCCGGCTGTCCCAAGAGAAAGAGGCCGCGGTCGTCCGCGTCTCGGACACCGGGATGGGCATCAAGCCCGAGCACCTCTCCCACATCTTCGACCCCTTCTTCACGACGAAGGGGGTCGGTAAGGGGACGGGACTCGGCCTGTCCATCAGCTACGCCACCGTCAAGGAGCACGAAGGCCACATCCAGGTCCAGAGCGAAATCGACCGGGGGTCCACGTTCACGATCATCCTGCCGGTCGGCCGGGACGGCTCCCGGAACCCGAAATCCCCTATCCTCAGGACATGAACCATGAGCAGTAAAGGCATCATCCACGTCATCGACGACGAACCCGTCATCCACGACGTCCTGGCCCAGCTCCTGACGTCGGAGGGCTACGAGGTCGAGATCTCGGCCTCGGGGGAAGAGGCCATGGAGAAATTCCCCTCCCAGTCCTTCGACGTCATCCTCCTCGACCTCCTCATGCCGGGGATGGACGGGATCGAAGTCCTGCGGCGGATAAAGAAGGTCGACCCCCTGGCCCCGGTCATTATCATCACGGCCTACGGCTCGGTCGAATCGGCCATCTCGGCGATGAAAATCGGCGCCCTGGACTACGTCCAGAAGCCCTTCAAGCACGACGACCTCCTCCTGGCCATCGAGAAGGCCGTCGAGCGCAAGCGCCTCCAGGACGAGAACATCCGCCTCAAGGACGAACTCCGCCAGCGCTACGGCTTCGCCAACATCATCGGCAAGAGCCAGGCCATGAAAAGCGTCTTCGAGCTCGTCAAGGCCGCCGCGCCGACGCGGAGCACGATCCTCCTCCAGGGGGAGAGCGGCACGGGGAAAGAGCTCGTCGCCCGGGCCATCCACCTGAACTCGAACCGGGCCGAGGCCCCTTTCATCACGGTCAACAGCGGGTCTCTCCCGCCCGACCTTCTCGAGAGCCACCTCTTCGGCCACGTCAAGGGGGCCTTCACGGGCGCCGTAGCCCTGAAGAAGGGCCTCTTCGAAGCTGCCGACATGGGGACGATCTTCTTCGACGAGGTCTCTTCCATCAGCCTCGAAACGCAGGCCAAGCTCCTCCGGGTTATCCAGGAGAGGGAATTCATGCGGCTCGGCGGGACCCAGACGATCAAGGTCGACGTCCGGATCCTCGCGGCCACGAACGCGGACATCGAGGAGCTCATCGCCCAAAAACTCTTCCGCAAAGACCTCTTCTACCGGTTGAACGTGATCAAGATCGAGATCCCGCCCCTGCGCCAGAGGAAGGAGGACATCCCCCAGCTCGTCAAGCACTTCGTCGAGATCTACGCCCGCGAGAACCGCAAGGAGGTCGAAGGGGTCAGCGAAGACGTCTTCGAAATCCTCGACGCCCACGACTGGCCGGGCAACGTCCGGGAGCTCGAGAACCTCGTCGAACGGGCCATCGTTCTGTCCCGCTCCAAGGTCATCACGCGGGCCTCCCTCCCCCCCTTCCTGCTCCGGGAGGGAGAGGTCGACGACGAGGCGCTCATCGCCTCGGAAGAGTCCCTGGACCTGAAGGACCGGACTCAGGCCTTCCAGAAAAAGATCATCCTCGCCGCCCTGAAGAAAACGAAGGGGGTCCAGAACAAGGCCGCCAAGCTGCTCGGGGTCAAACCGACGACGCTCAACGAGATGATCAAGCGGCTCCACATCGATACGAGCGGGTTTCCGACCTGACCGGAGCCGCGGGAAGCCGTCCCTGACCGCCTAATAGAATTTGCCGGGCACGGCCTTATCGGGATTGAACCGGACCTTATCGGGCCGCCGCGGCAGGGTTAGGGAGACCTCTTCGGTCGTTTCGTCGACGACGAACATCCTCCGGCCGGACTCGCCGGCGCGGCTCCACTCGACCCAGAGAGGGAAAACGAAGCGGCCCTTGATCTGGCTCACCCGGATGTCGAGACGGACCCCTTCAGGGACGGGAGTCTCGGTCCAAGTCGTCTGGACCTCGGGCAGTTCGTAGGAAGAAAACCAGCCCTGGAAAAAGGCCTTCAGGTCCCGTCCCGAGGCGGCTTCCATGGCGGTGATGAACTCGCCCGTCCGGGCCGCCCGGAACTTGTATTTTTCGAAGAACGCCCGGAGCCCGGCCTCGAACGTCTCCCGGCCGAGGAGGTCCTGGAGCATGAACAGGGCCATGGCCGCCTTGTTGTAGATGATGGACTGGTACGCCTGGAAATCGTAGTAGCTCAGGCGCGAACCCATGGCGATCGGGCCCCGGAAGGATTTTTTCTCCGTCCAACGGGCGAATTTTTTCAGGATGGCAGCGAAACTCCTCTCCCCGTACTTGCGGCGCAGGTAGGAAGTCGCCGCGAACTGGGATAGGCCTTCGCTCAGCCACTGGTCCTTGTAGGATTCGAACGACACGCCCTGGCCCCACCACTGGTGGGCGATCTCGTGGGCCAGGAAATACTCCTCCCATTCCGACAGGTCGACGGGCGTGTCGACCGGCGCCGGCAAGCCGGTGTCGCCGAACCAAGGGACCTGATTGAGGACGACAAAGGAGGCCGGGCTGTGGCCTCCGAAGGCGGGCCAGAGCCTCAGGACGATCCCCAGCTTCTCGTAGGGGAACGGGCCGAAGGCCTTGATGTAGAAATCGAGGATGTCGGCCGCCTGGTCGACGAGGCCCGGCTGCCGGTCCAGGACCTCCGACGCGACGAAAAGTTCGACGGGGACGGGGCCAGCCCGCTCCTTATACCGGTCGAGCCGGCCGACGATGAACGACATGTACTTCACGGGCGAGCGGGATTCGAAGGTGTAGACGGCGTTGCCCGCCTTTTCGATCTCGACGACATCGTCCATCTCGTCCCAGCGGCCCTTGGCGACCATCTCGCCGTTGGCGACGCACTTGTATTCGGGAGGGACGACGAGGGTCAGCCGGGCGAGGAAGTAGTCCTCCTCCGCCGGCCCGGGATACCAGAATCCCGCGTGGGAGAAAAAGTACGTCTCGTAGCGGGGCCTGAAGCGGATCGGCTGGTTGAACCCGGCCTGGGCGATGACGTCCGTCGACGGGGCCGCCGGGAGCATCCGCCCCCGGTAGTAGACCTCGATCGCAGTCGGCGTCTTAAGCGCCGGCGGGGAAAGGAAATAGACGTAGAGGATCTTACGGAGCTTGTCCTGCGTGTAAAAGAGTTCCCGGTCCTCCTCATCCTCGATCTTAAGGATCTCGAGGTCGGGGTTGAAACGGAACTTGAGGCTTTCGAGGAGGTCGACCTTGGGGACGACCTCGATCCGGGCCTTGCCCGAGAGATAGGACGTGGCGGGCGAGTAGCTGAGGTCGAGCGCGTAGGAGCTGATGTCGAATTTCTCTTCGAAGGAGAGGAAGAACCTCTTCAGCGGGGGGGCGGCCGCCCGCTCCGGGCTGTAGACGCTGACAACCCTCTCTTTCCCGCGGTCGAAGAGGTTCACTTCGTCGTCGGAGAACGGAGAATAGATATAGGTCAGCTCTCCGGCCTTGCGGGCCTTGAACTCGAGGACGGCCTCGTCGCCCTGGGGCAGGAAGGAGAGAAGGTTCCGGTCGAACGAGCTTTCGATAGTGAACGACCGGGGGTAGTTCCGGGAGAAGACCGCGGCGGCCTTGTCCCGTTCCTCGGACGACACGACCAGCGATGCGTCGTCCCTCTCGACGACGATGTTGGAGGCGAAGAAACTCGAGGAACACCTGACATAGAGGGAGTCGATGTCGTCCCGGAGCTCTTTTTTCTTGTAGAGAAGTTCCAGCTGGTGCCGCTCGTTCGGGTCGGCGGGCGAGAAATCGACCGTGCCCTTTCCGACGATAACCAGCGCGGTCTCGAGACCGGGAATGTTGTCGTAGAAAACGGCGGCGTTCGTGAAGGCGATGCGGATATCCTGGTGCGTGACTTCGACGCGGCGGGCGCGATCGAAGCGCTCGGACGGGATGCGGACCTTGTACATGGTGGTCATGGTCCCCGTGACGACCTTGCGGACGACGGCCCAAGCCTCAGCCCGCTTCTCGAGGGTCAGGGCCCAGGATTCGATCAGGGCCGTATGGACGTTCTGATAGAACGCCTGCAGGAAGACGCGGACGAGGCCGTCTTGGCCGCGCTTGATGCCGGCGGTCCGCAGCGACACGTCGTTCATTTCGAGATCGCCGAAGAATTTCTTCAGCCGGTCCTGTTCGACGGCCCGGAGTTCGGGCGTGAACGTTTCGAGGTAGGCGGAAAAATCCCCTCTCTGGAGGAGTCCCTGGATGCGGCCGACGAAGGCCTCGGGAGCCCCGCTGTCCTGAGGGTTCGCCCCCCGCAGGCCAAAGACCGCCCCGGCCGCCAGGAAGGAGAGGATAAGGGTCCCGAGGGTCGCTCTTTTCACGGACAGCCTCATTATAACATCATTTTTCGACCGCTACCCCAGACAAAGCCGATTTTATGCCAAGCGCGGGACCTTTCTTTCCCTTGGAGAAGTGGTGGTTTCCGATGCCGGACCGGCTGGACGGGCAAGCCGGTTTACAGGATGTAAATTAGTTTTACCCGTTCGCAGGGCTCAGGGCTAACCCCGGAAAGGTCCCGGCACCTGGGGTTGGCTCCGGGCGGGCTATTTCTTGAGCGCGCGGCCCAGGGCGGCCTCGACTGCCGCGACCTTGCCCTTGATCCGGCCGCTCGTCTTTTCGCGGTCGTCTACGGTGATGTGCGTGGAAACCCTTGAAGCCTGGCCGCGCATGGTCTCGTGGCACCGCCGGATGAGGCCGAAGACCTCGTCCCAGTCTCCCTCGACGATGGTCCCCATGGCCGTCAGCTGGTAGGGCAGGCCGCTCTTGTCGACGATATCCACGACCCGGGCGATGAGCCCGGATAGGGCCTCCCCCCGTCCGATGGGCACGACGCTGAATTCGACGATCATCGGCGTCCCATCCTAGCCCTTTACTTTGTCCTTCTCCCGGTCTTTCTTCTGACCGGGTTTCTTCAGGCGCTCCTCCCAGGTGATGAAGCTGTGGTAGAAGACGGCGTCGCCCTCGTCGATGCCCCGGGTGATCTCGGTGATGTGGGAGGTCTCCGCGCCGAAGGCCTCGACCGCGTAGACAACGGCCTTGTCGGGCCGGACTTTAGCGCCGCATGTGTAGATGTCGAGGGCCGCGTACCCCATCTCCGGCCAGGTGTGGGTCGAGATGTGCGATTCGGAGATGACGACGACGCCGCTGACGCCCATAGGCGGGAACTTGTTGAAGGAGATCGACCAGACGTGGGCCCCGGCGATCTCGGCCGCCCTCACCAGGATCTGCTGGACTTTCTCGACGCTCCCGATAATCTTCGGGTCGCAGCCGGACGCCTCGACGATGTAGTGGTGACCGATCGGGAAATGGGCTGTTTTCGCCATCGCCTTCTCCTTCGCGGATTTGAAAAATCGATTATGGCACAACGCCGGCGCCTGTCAAGGACTTCGCCGGCCCGGCCCCTAGACGGCGACCCGGGGGTCCTCCTTGACCACGTTCAGGACGATGTGGGTGACCGTCCGGTCGACGTAGGGAATGGCCAGGAGCTTCTTGATGAACCCGTTGAGGTCCTCGCGATTGGTGAAGCGCCCGATGATGAAGGAATCCCAGTCCCCGGTGACGTCGTAGACGGCGGCCACATGGGCGTCCTGGGAGATCCTTTTCTGGGTCTCCAGCAGTTTGCCCCGGGAGATGCGGACCGCGATGATGGCCGCGAGGTGGAAGCCGAAGTATTCCGAGTCGACGACCGGGACGTAGCCCCTGATCGCCCCGGCCGCCTCGAGCTTTCTGACGGTGTTGATCACCGCCGTGGCCGAGGTGCCAATGTCCTTGGCCACCTCCCGGAAACTCTTGCGGCCGTTCGCGTTGAGGACGCGGATGATCTTCCTGTCCAACTCGTCGATCATGGGCGGTATCTCCAATTATCCGACAGATTATCATTATAATGCGCACATGTAAATATTTATTTTAATAGTATTGACAAATGAATTGTTTTCGTCTTTATTAGTGGACATTAAGAAGGCGCCGGGCGTTCCTGCGCCGGAGAGGAGAGAGAGAAAAATGGCCCAACCCGCTATTCCCAAGGGCTTTCAGGCTTTCGGGACGAGGGACGAGAAGGACGTCCTCGCGGTCCTCCGGGACCCCGCGAGTGACATCCATTTCATCCGTCTCATCTTCCCGGACATCCTGGGCCGCCCGATGGATTTCACCATCCCCTCGAGCGAGCTGGCCACGGCTTTCAAGGAGGGCAAGGGGTTCGACGGCTCATCGATCGCCGGGTTCGTCCGCATCGAGGAAAGCGACCTCGTTTTCAAGCCCGACCCGCGAACCTTTCGGGTCCTGCCCTGGACCTACCAGGGCTTCGCCGAGGGCGTCTCCTGGAGGGAGGCCGTCATGTTCGGGGACATCCTGACGCCCGACGGCTCCACCTACGAAGGGGACAGCCGGGCCATCCTCAAACGCGTCCTTGGCCGGGCCAAGAGGGAACTCGGCATCGACGACTTCAAGTGCGGGCCCGAGCTCGAATTCTTCATCTTTCCGTCGAGCGAGGCGCCGGCCCTGACCGACGTCGGCGGCTACTTCTTCACCGGCCGTTACGGCGAGATCCGCAAGGAGATCCAGCTCCTCCTCCACCGCATGGGGATCGCGACGGAGTATGACCACCACGAAGCCGCCCACAGCCAGCACGAAATCGACCTCCGCTACCTCAGTGCCGTGGACATGGCCGACACGGCCATGATCTTCCGCTACATGGTCAAGAAGGTCTGCCGGATGCACGGCCTCTACGCCACGTTCATGCCCAAGCCCATCAACGGCCAGAACGGCAGCGGCATGCACGTCCACCAGTCCCTCTGGCGCGACGACAAGAACCTTTTCTTCGAAAAGAACGGGCCCTATCATCTCTCCCTCCTCGCCCGGCGATACATGGCCGGGCTCATGACCCACGCCCGGGAGATTTCGGCCGTCCTCAGCCAGTGGGTCAACTCCTACAAACGTCTCATCGAGGGCTACGAAGCCCCCGTCTACATCGCCTGGGGCCAGAGGAACAGGTCGGCCTACATCCGGATCCCGGAATACCAGCCGGGCAAGGAGCGGGCGACGCGGGCCGAGCTCCGGGCCGCCGACCCGGCCTGCAACATCTACCTCGCCTTCGCTGTCATGCTGGCCGCCGGCGCCGAGGGGATCCGGAAGAAATACGACCTCGTCGACCCGGTCGAGGAGAACATCTACAACATGAGCGGCACCCGGCAGCGAAAATTCGAGATCCGGGTCCTGCCCCGCAACCTCGAGGAGGCGGTCCGGGTCATGGAGAAGAGCGCCGTGGTCAAGGAGGCCCTCGGAGATCACATCTTCGGGAAGCTCATCGCCAACAAGCTCAAGGAGATCGAGGAATACGGCCAGAACGTCTCCGGCGAGTTCGACAAGCAGGTCAGCGACTACGAGATCCGGCGCTATCTCCCGGTCCTCTGAAGTCGCGTATTGTCCGGCCCCGGTCATCCTTATATAATGTCCGTATGCGTTTCCCTAAAAAGATCTTCAGCCTCGTTATCGTATTAGCGGCCGTCCTAGCCTCGTCGTGTGGAGGCGGCCGGCCGTCGGTACGGGCCGACCTGGTCCTGACGAATGGGGCGGTCTACACCATGGACGCAGCCAGACCTTGGGCGACAGCCGTCGCCGTTGCCAAGGGGAAGATCCTCTACGTTGGCGACGACCGGGGCGCCCTGCGCCTGCGGGACGGCTCGACGGTCGTCGCCGACATCGGCGGGAAAATGGTCCTGCCAGCTTTCCAGGACTCCCACATCCACCTGGTCACGGGCGGCGTCGAACTCGGCCTGTGCAACCTCAACGGCCTGCGGACGAAAGAGGATGTCTTCGAAAAGATCAAGGCCTACACGGCGGCGAACCCCGGCCCGCCCTGGGTGACCGGCGGCGGCTGGGACCTCCCCGTCTTCCCCCAGGCCAATCCCCGGAAAGAGGACCTCGACGCCCTCGTCCCCGACCGCCCCGCCGCGCTGAGCTCGGCCGACGGACATTCCGCCTGGGCGAACTCGCGCGCCCTCGAGCTCGCCGGCGTCACCAAGGACACGGCCGACCCGGCGGGCGGCCGCATCGAGCGCGACCCTAAAACCGGCGAGCCGACGGGAACCCTCCGCGAAAGCGCGGCCGGCCTCGTCGAAAAGCTCATCCCGGAAATCGGGCCAGAAGACTATATTAGAGGATTGAAGGCGGGGCTCGAACTGGCCAACCGGTTCGGCATCGCTTCGATCATCGAGGCCAGCGCCGGTCCGAAGATCCTCGACGCCTACGCCGCCCTCGACCGTTCCGGGGAGCTCCCCGTTCGCGTCCTGGCGTCGCTCCACGTCGACACCGACAAGGGGACCGCCGAGGTCGAACGCTTGGTCAAGCTGCGGGACGCTTACCGCGGCGCGCGGCTGAAATCGACCGCGGCGAAGATCTTCGCCGACGGTGTCATGGAACCGCATACGGCCGCGCTCCTCAAACCCTACCTCGACCGTCCCGGCGACCGGGGAACGCCTCTCCTCGAGCCCGAGGCCTTCGACGCGCTCGCCGTAGCCCTGGACGCGGCCGGCTTTCAGATCCACGTCCACGCCATCGGCGACCGGGCCATCCGCATGTCGCTCGACGCCTTCGAGGCGGCGGGCCGGGCCAACGGCTTCAGGGACCTGCGCCATCACATCGCCCACCTCGAGCTCATCGACCCCGCCGACATCCCGCGGTTCAAAGCCCTCGGCGTTACGGCGAACTTTCAGCCCCTTTGGGCCTATGCCGACCTGTACATCACGGAACTGACCCTCCCGATCCTCGGGCCCGGCCGCTCGCGCTGGCTCTATCCGATCGGGAGCGTGGCCGGAACCGGGGCCATCATAGCCGGCGGCAGCGACTGGTCGGTGTCCTCCATGAACCCTCTCGAAGCCATCCAGGTGGCCATAACCAGGAGAGGACCCGACGACCCGCCGGGCGACGCCTGGATCCCCGAGGAGAGGGTCGACCTTGAGACCATGCTCCGGGCCTACACCATTAACGGCGCCTGGCTCAGCCACGACGAAAAGTCGCGCGGCTCCCTCGAACCCGGCAAGGCCGCCGACATCATCGTCCTCGCCGGGAACCTCTTCAAGATCCCGGCTTCCGAGGTCGGCCGGGTCAGGGTCCTGCTGACGCTCATCGACGGCCGCCCGGTCTTCCGGGACCCATCGTTCAAGGATTGAGGTCTTCCAGACTCCGACCGCCCGCGACCGGACAGGCCCTCCGTGGTATAATCCATTTCTTCGAGCACCCTGAAACGGAGGTCCCCGAAATGTCCGGACGATCCCGAATAACTCATGTTTTTGCCTTTCTTTTTATTCTCCTGGCAGCGACCGCGGCCGTCATGGTTCCCAAGGCCGCGAATGCCCGGGGCTCAGAAACGCCCGGCGGAGCCGTCGTCATCCGGAACGTCCGGCTTTTCGACGGAGACCGGCTAGTCGCGAAGACGAACGTTGTATTCGAATACGGCCGGGTCACGGCGGTGGGACCGAAAGCGAAGGCCCCGGCGGGGGCCGAGGTCATCGACGGGACGGGGAAGACCCTCCTCCCCGGGCTCATCGACGCCCACGTCCACGTCATCACCGCTGAAGCGCTCCGACAATCGCTCGTCTTCGGCGTCACGGCGGTCATCGACATGTTCACCTCCGCCGACCTGATGAAAACCCTGAAAGAGGACCAAGCGGCGGGAAAAGCTGGAGGACGGGCCTTCTTCGTCTCCCCGGGGATCCTGGCCACGGCCCCCGGCGGTCACGGGACACAGTTCGGACTCCAGATCCCGACGCTCCGGGGGCCCGGGGAAGCCCGAGCGTTCGTCGACGCCCGGGTCGCCGAAGGGTCCGATTTCATCAAGATCATTCTGGATGACGGATCGGCCTATTCGTTTCCCCGGCCGACGCTCGACATGGCCACGGTCTCCGCCCTCGTCGACGCCGCTCACTCCCGGAACAAGATGGCTATCATCCACGCAGCGACGCTCGAGAATTGCCGGGACTCCCTGAACGCGGGAGTGGATGGGCTTGCCCATCTCTTCTTCGACGGCGCGTCCGACCCGGGATTCGGACGGCTCGCCGCCCGGAAAAAAGCGTTCGTCATCCCCACCCTGAGCGTCATCCAGGGAGTCGGCGACCAGGCCATGGCTGCGGCCGTCGTCAAGGACCCGCATCTTTCCCCCTACCTCAAGTCCTCCGACATCCAGGGTCTTCAGAGGAGCTTCGGCTTCAGGATGAACCCGTCCTCCTACCGGGCGGCCGAAGCGGCGGTCCCCCTGCTCAAGGCCGCGGGCGTTCCCATCCTGGCCGGGACCGACGCGCCGAATCCCGGCACGGCCTACGGCGCGAGCCTTCACGGCGAACTGGCCCTTCTCGTCCAGGCCGGGTTGACTCCGCTCGAGGCGCTCCGGGCCGGGACCTCGATCCCGGCCGCTAAGTTCGGCCTGGCCGGACGCGGGGTCGTCCGGGCCGGGGGGCTGGCCGACCTGGTCCTGGTCAACGGCGACCCCTCCGTCAACATCGATGCAACGCGCGACATCGTCGCTGTCTGGAAGGACGGCGTCCCCGTGGACCGCGGCCGTTATATAGAAGAAGCGGCTGCGGAAAGGGCCGGGGCCGCACAGGCTCCGGACGACCGCAGCCCCGAGCATTCCAGGTCAGGATCGATCAGCGATTTCGAGGGAAAGCAGGTCTCGGCCTCGTTCGGGGCCGGATGGATGATCTCCACGGACACCATGGCCGGCGGAAAATCGAAGGCCCAGATGCGCCTCGTCGAGGGCGGCGCCGAAGGAAGCCGCCAAGCCCTGCTCGTCACCGGCGAGACCGTTCCGGGCGGGGCCAACCTCTGGGCCGGGGCGTTTTTTTCGCCGGGGCCCACGATGATGGCTCCTGCCGACCTGTCCTCCTCGAGGGGTCTCAGCTTCTGGGCCAAGGGCGAGGGTCAGGAATTCGCGGTCATGATCTTCGCCCAGAGCCGCGGCTTCGTCCCCGTCGCCCGGCCGTTTGCTCCGGGAGCAGAGTGGCACAAGTTCGAGTTCCCGTTCACCGATTTCGGGCTCAAGGGAAACGACGTCATGGGCATCTTTATCGGGGCCTCCAGAAAACCCGGCCCGTTCTCGCTTTGGCTCGACAACTTCCGGCTCGACTGAGACCGGCCGGGCCAAATCCAGCTGACGCTCCTCGACGGCCGCCCGGGCAGTGATGGGGGCCATGCATAGCCTCCGAAGCGGAGGGGCGGCAGGGAGCGGATTCTGAGAAGCGACCATCAGAAGTGCGGCGGAGCGGCCCGGAGCCGCACTTCTGGGAAATATCTGGATTGAGTCTTGGATATCAGGCCTCAGAAGATTCGCAATATTGGAGGATTCCCTGGCCGACCGCCGGGACTGGTTCCCGGGGGGGGGCCGGGGGAGATGCATGGTTCCCATTGCTGCCAAAACGGGCAGCGGCGCAGTTTACGGATTCCATGTTCTGTGCTATAAAAGATGTTCGGCTGAACAATGGATATCCGCCTCATTCTCGTCCAGGTCTTCGTGGTCCTCTTCGCCATCACCATCCACGAAGCGGCCCACGCCTGGACCGCCTCGAAATTCGGCGACCTCACGGCGGCCGCCATGGGGAGGGTCACGCTTAATCCCATCGCCCACATCGACCTCTTCGGCACCGTCCTTTTTCCCCTTCTCCTCATCATCATATCAAAAGGGCAAGGACCGGTTTTCGGCTGGGCCAAGCCCGTTCCCGTCAATCCCTATAATCTCCGCCGGCCGCGCCGGAACAACCTCTGGATATCGTTCGCCGGGCCGATCGCCAACATCCTCGCCGCGGCCGCCGCGGTCCTTCTCTTCCAAGTGCTCAGGCTAATGACCCGGGGTGTCCCCGATTCCTCGTTCCTGTCCAAGCCCATCAGCGGACTGGGTGTCATTCTCTTCGCGTTGGCGGTGATCAACACGACGCTTGCGGTCTTCAACCTCATTCCCATCCCCCCTCTCGACGGCAGCGGGATCCTGGCCGGGCTCCTGTCCGAGAAAGCCGCGGCGAAATACGAACGCCTCCGGCCTTACGGTTTTTTCCTCCTCATCATCCTGATGTACACCAACATCTTGAATTACATCTTTTCGCCCGTTCAGCAGCTCGTTCTGAGCCTGTTCCGCTAGAATGCCCGAAACCGCCCCCGACCTCATCCTCGCAGCAGCCGACATCCCGGCCCCGACCCCCGAGGCGCCGGAGGGCTACCAGGTCCGTCTGGACGTCTTCGAGGGCCCCCTGGACCTCCTCCTCTTTCTCATCCGCAAGAAGAAGATCGACATCCACGACATCCCCATCGCCGCCATCACCCGCGACTACCTCGATTACCTCGACCACAAGACCAAGATCAACCTCGACCGCGAGGCCGAGTTCCTGTTCGTCGCCGCGCTCCTGATCTACATCAAGTCCCAGATGCTCCTGCCCCGCGAGACGGACCTGGCCGAGCACGAGGACCCGCGCCTGGTCCTGGTCAACCGCCTGCTCGAATACCAGAAGATCAAGGCCGCCTGCTCCCTCCTCCGGGAACGGGAGGACGGCCAGATCCTCCAGTGGAAGAGGAATTTCATCCCGCCTCTCCACGGCGAAAGCGAACTCGAACCCGTGGAGCTGTCGCTCTTCGACCTCGCCGAGTCGTTCTTCCTCATGATGAAGCGGCGGTCCGCCGACGAAACCCGAGTCATCCGCGGCCGGGACGTCTCGATCGAGGTCAAGATGAAGGAGCTCGTCGGCCTCCTCCGGGAACGGCACATGATCGATTTCCTCGAGTATTTCGAGGCCAACGCCTCGCTCGAGGAGGCCCTCGTCTCCTTTTTCTGCATCCTCGAGCTGGTCAAGTCCCGGGTGGCGGTCGCCGTCCAGGACGAGCTCTTCCAGACCATCCGAGTCTGGCTCCGCAAGGACGCGCACAGGACGGATCATCATGAATAGCCCACTCAAGAACATCGTCGAGTCGCTCATCTTCGTCTCCCAGGAGCCCCTGACCCTGGAACGGATCCAGGCCGTGCTCGAGGGCGTCCCGGCCGCTGACATCCAGGCCGCCGTCGACGAACTCGTCGCCGACACCGCCGCGGACGGCCGCGGCGTCCAGGTCGTCCACGTCGGAGGCGGCTGGCTGTTCTCGACCAAGCCGGCTTTCGACCGGGAAATCCGGCGCCTCCTCCAGATCGAGCGCAAGAACAGGCTGTCGTCGGCCGGACTCGAGACGCTGGCCGCGATCGCCTACCGCCAGCCGGTGACCCAGGCCGAGATCTCGGGGATCCGGGGCGTCGATTCGACCTCCTCGCTGAAGACGCTCCTCGAAAAGGGCCTGATCAAGATCGTCGGACGGAAGAAGGCGCCGGGCAACCCTCTCGTCTACAGGACGTCCGACGAGTTCCTTCTCTACCTGGGGCTCAACAGCCTCGACGAGCTTCCCTCCGAAGAGGAGATCGCCAAGATCCTGCAGGAGGAAAAGGCCGCCGACGCTTAGTCCCTAAGTGTAGACAAGGCCTGGACTTAGAGTTGACATCGCGAGGTTTCTTGTATAGTATGAATCGTTCTTTCCGGTCCCTTGGAGAAGGGACGCCTCAGAATTTCCTTTTCAGGAGCAATGTGCCATGACCGAGTCGACCAAACAGCCTGACCGCGACGACAATATATCGTCCGAAGACTACGAAAACCTGTTGGACCGCTACCAGTTCAGTACCAAGGAAATCACCATGGGGACGATCCTCAAGGGGCGGGTCATCAAAAGGACCCCGACCTATGTCCTCGTGGACATCGGGTTCAAGGCCGAGGGCATCATCCCCAACGAGGACTTCACCGACCCCAAGGCCCTCGCGGACTTGAAGCCCGGCAGCGAGGTCGAAACCATGCTCGAGGAGACCGACCTCAAGGACGGCTACCTCGTCCTGTCCAAGAAGCGCGCGGACGGCCTCCGCGCCATCGAGAACCTGGGCCAGGCCTTCGAGCACGGCCGGACGGTCACGGGCACGATCACGGAAAGGACCAAGGGCGGGTTCAACGTCGACGTCGGCATCCCGGCCTTCCTGCCCGAATCCCACGTCGACATCAGGCCGGTTAAGGACGCCTCCGCCCTCATCGGACAGACCTTCAAGTTCCGGGTCATGAAATTCGACCGAAGGACCGAGAACGCCGTCCTGTCGCGCCGGCTCCTCCTCCAGAACGAGCGGGAGGAGAAGAAGAGGCGGGTGTTCGGGAAACTGGTCAAGGGGCAGAAGATCACGGGGCAGGTCAAGTCCCTGACCAACTTCGGCGCCTTCGTCGACCTCGGCGGCATGGAGGGCCTTCTCCACGTTTCGGATATCTCCTGGGGCAAGAGCATTCATCCCGCCGAGCACCTGAGCGCCGGCCAGGAGGTCGAGGTCGTCGTCCTCGACTTCAGCGAGAGGGACGAGAAGATCTCCCTCGGGCTGAAGCAGCTCACGCCCGACCCCTGGGCCAACATCGCCGAGAAATACCAGGCCGGGCAGAAAATCACCGGGAAGGTTTCGAGCCTGACCGACTTCGGCGCCTTCGTCGAGCTCGAGAAGGGCGTCGAGGGGCTCGTCCACATCTCCGACCTGACCTGGTCCCGCAAGCTCGTCCACCCCAAGAAAGTCCTCAGCCCGGGCCAGGAGGTCGTCGTCACCATCCTGGATGTCAACCCGACGACGAAGCGCATCTCCCTCGGCCTCAAGCAGGCCTCCCCCCACCCCTTGGAGACCTTCAAGCAGAAGCACGGCGTCGGCGCCCGGGTCAAGGGGGTGGTGACCAGCCTGACCGATTTTGGCGCCTTCGTCGAGGTCGAGAAGGGCATCGAGGGGCTCGTCCACATCTCCGACATCAGCTGGGAGAGGGTCAAGCACCCGTCCGAGAAGCTCCAGCCCGGCCAGGAGGTCGAGACCCTCGTCCTCAACATCGACGTCGACAAGCAGAAGGTCTCCCTGGGGATGAAGCAGCTCGAGGGGGACATCTGGGAAGATTTCTTCGGCCGCCAGAAGGCCGGCGATATCGTCAAGGTCAAGATCGTCCGACTGACGGACTTCGGCGCCTTCGTCGAGATCATCCCGGGCATCGAGGGGGTCATCTTCACCTCGGAGCTCGACGAGAAGAAGCTCGAAAAACCATCCGACGGCTTCGCCGTCGGCGACGAGCGGAACGCCAAGATCATCCGGCTGAACCCCAAAGCCAAGAAGATCTCCTTGAGCTTCAAGCAGGCTCTGTACGACATAGAGAAGCAGGATTTCCAGCGCTTCATGGAATCGCAGAACGACCGGATGACTCTCGGTGACATCATGAAAGACCAGCTGAAAGGCATCAGCGCTCCGAAGAAGAGGACCAAAAAGGAGGACTCCCATGATTAAGGTCGATCTGATCAACAAGATCTCCCAGGAAATGAGCATCCCGAAGCAGGAGGCCGAAGAGGGCGTGAACCTGTTCTTCGAAACGATCCGCGAGGCCATCCTCAGGGGTGAAGAGATCGAGATCCGCGGTTTCGGGAGTTTCCGCTTCCGCAAGCGGACCTCGCGCGCCGGGCGCAACCCCCGGACCGGCGAACCGGTCAAGGTCCCGCCGAAGAAGGTCCTCTACTTCAAGCCGAGCAAGCTCCTCAAGGAGCTGATCAACAAGTAATGCGCTACATCTCCGCGCCCTGGAGAGCCGACTACGTCCGCAAAGCCCTGAGCATGAAACGCTGCATTTTTTGCGAGGCCCTGAAGAGCCGCAATGACCGCTCCACGGTCGTCCTCTACCGGGGCCGCCGCAACTTCGTCCTGCTGAACAGGTACCCTTACACGCCCGGCCACCTCCTGATCGCCCCCAAGCGGCACGTCGCGGACTTCGCCGAGTCCCGCCCCGATGAACGGGCTGAGCTCGCCGACCTGCTCCGGGTCGCCCTCCGCCTCCTCCGCATCCGCTACGCTCCCCACGGGTTCAACGCCGGCATGAATCTGGGCGCGAGCGCCGGGGCGGGGGTCGCCGGACACTACCATCTCCATGTCGTCCCCCGCTGGACGGGGGACGCCAATTTCATGCCCCTCGTCGGGGCGACGCGGGTCTTCATCGAGGACCTGGACACGACCTACCAGCGACTGCGCCCTCTTTTCGACAAGGAGCGGGCACGCCGGGAGCGCGCGGGACGGCCCAAGCGGCCGACCGCAACCCATTCGAGGTGAACCCATGCTGAAGACCATGAGACGCAACGTGAAGTCGCTCAAACCCATCATGTGGATCGTCGTCGCGACGTTCATCGTCGCCATCTTCGCCATCTGGGGCGGCGCGGGCCGGCTCGGCGAGTCCAACCGGTCCGACACGCTGGCCAACGTCGGGAGCGAGAGGATCTCCTCCGACGAATATTTCCAGGCCCTCCGCTCGCGGCTCGAGGCCATGCAGAAGCAGTTCGGCGACCTCAACGCCAACCTCATCCAGCAGCTCGGCGTCCCCCAGCAGACCTTGGAACAGCTCGTCCAGCAGAGGCTCCTCCTCCAGATGGCCTCGGATATGGGCCTGCGGGCGACCGACAAGGAGGTCCGGACGAAGATCGTCGCCTATCCCGCGTTCCAGAGGGACGGGCAGTTCATCGGCTTCGAGGAATACAAGCGGGTCCTGGAGTACAACCGCATCCCGCTCGGGGATTTCGAGGACGGCCTGAGACAGGACGTCATCATCGGCAAGGTCGTCCGCGTCCTGACGGCCGGCATCATCGTCACCGACGAGAAGGTTTGGGAAGGCTATCGGAAACAGAGCGACTCGGCTAAGATCGAGTACCTCGTTGCCGAAACGGCCAAGGTCGAGGTCACCGAAAAGCCGGCCGAGGCCGAACTCCGGGCCCACTTCGACAAGAACGCCGCGGGGTACAAGATCCCCGAGAAGCGGACCGCCGACTATGTCGTCGTGAAGACCGAAGACCTCAAGAAGGAGGTCGCGGTCAAGGACGCCGAGATCGACAAGTACTACAAGGACAACACGGCCCAGTTCCAGGAGGCCGACAAGGTTCGGGCGAGCCGGGCCTGGCTGCCCTTCACCGCCGCCGACCGGGAGGCCGTCCTGGCCCAGGCGCGCGACGTCCAGAAGAGGGCCAAGAGCGGCGAGGACTTCGCCGGCCTGGCCCGGGCGTTCTCCAAGGACGACAAGGCCGCGAGCGGCGGCGACTGGGGGCTTTTCGACTGGAAATCCCTGACCGCCTCGGAGACCGAGGCCGTCGCGAAGCTCGACAAGGACGGCGTGTCCGACGTCGTCGAGACCGATGGCGGGGCGGCCGTCTTCAAGGTCACCGAGAAGGCGCCGGCCGTGACCAAGCCGCTGGCCGAGGTGAGCGCCACGATCAAGGGCATCCTCGTGGACCAGAAGGCGCGGGCCCTGGCCGCCGAGAGGATCCAGCGCCTCGAGAAACTGGCCCGCAAGGAAAAAAACCTCGACTATGCCGCCCAAAAGGAAGGCCTCAAGGCGAGTTCGACGGGCGCCCTCAAAAAGGGCGACGCTCTGAGCGATTTCGACAGCGCGGGCGCCGTGAGCGAAGCCTTCTTCGGCCTCAAGGCGAAGGAGATCTCGGCGCCGGTCTTCACCTACGCCGGAGAAGCCCTGGCCCAGCTCCAGGCCGTCGAGCCCGAACGGCCGGCGAAGTTCGAGGAGGTCCGCGACCAGGTCGAAAAGGACGTCCTCGACGCCCTGAAGAAGGGCGAGGCGCTGACCCGGCTCCGCGAAGTCCGGGCGTCCCTCAAGGACGACTGGAGCGCGCAGGCCCCCAAGCTCAAGCTCGAATACCAGTTCGTCGAGGTCCACAAGAAAGAGCAGTACCTGACCCTCGTCGGCGAGAGCCCCGAGGTCGACCGCCTCGTCTTCAGCCTGCCCCTCAAGCAGGCGAGCGAGCCGCTCGAGGTCGACGCGGGCTACGCCATCTTCCGCGTCCTCGAGAAGAAGGAAGTCACCCGGGAGGAGTTCGAGAAGGTAAAAGCCACGGAGAGGAACACCTTGCTCGAGCAGGAAAAGAACAAGTTCCTGCAGTCCTACATGGCCAAGGCCCGCACTGAGAAGAAGGTCAAGATCAACTACGACACCTTCCTCCGCCTCAACAACGACGTCCTGTCGAGATTTTCGAAGACGCCCTGAGTCTCACCGCCTGAGTTTCGCCCGACATGAAAACGAATAGACTCTATTCGGCGGCCGACCGGGCCATCAACCAGGCCCTGCGCCTTCGGCCCGGCGAGAAATTCCTCCTCGTCACGGACAAGCAGAAAATGGACATCGCCGAGGCCCTGGCCTGCTACGCGAAACAAGCCGGCGCCGAGACGACGACCTACCTCATGACCGAGACCCTGCGGCCCATCACGGAGCCGACGAGGCAGTTCACGGATCTCATCCGCAACGCCTCGGCCACGACCTACATGCTCGAGGGCCGGTTCCCGGAAAAGCCTTTCCGCGGCTTCATGGTCTCCGAGGGCGGCAAGCACGGCCGCATCTGCATGATGCCCGGGTTGACCCGGGACATGATGGAACGTCTCGTCAACGTCGACTTCTCGGAGATGGACAAGTTCACGAAGAAGGTCATGCGGGCCATGAAGGACGCCGAGGACGTCGTCGTCGAGAACCCGGCCGGGACACGGATCGCGTTCAGCGTCAAGGGCCGGGCCTGGCACAACGACAACGGCAACATCAGCCGGAAGGGCATGCACGGCAACCTGCCGGCCGGCGAGTGCTACACGGCCCCGGTCGAAGAAACGTTCACCGGGACGATCGCTATCAGCCTCATCGACGACAAGCTCGGCCCCGGTAAGATGACGTTCAAGCAGGGCAAGCTCGTCGATTTCAAGGGCGAGGGCATCGCCGAGGTCATCGCAACGATCGGGGCGGACGAGACCGGCAGGATCATCGGCGAGTTCGGCATCGGCACGAACAAGGGCGCCCGGATCTGCCCCAACATGCTCGAGGCCGAGAAGGCTTTCGGCACGGTCCACTTCGCCATCGGCGACTCCTACGGCATCGGGAAGAATAAGAGCAAGTACCACTTCGACGCTCTGGTCGACAAGGTGACGATCATGGCCAAGGGCAAGACCATCGCCAAAAACGGGAAATTCCTCATTTAAATCGGGGACACAATACCCATTTCCGAATTATCCTTCGACACATAGTCATCCCGAAGGGAAATACGGGGAGAGGGACTGTGATACCGGGATTTGCGTGAACGGATGGGACAATGAAAAATTCGGAAATGGGTATTGTGTCCCCATTTGACAAGATCATCGACCGGACGGGTACCGAATCCCTGAAGTGGGTCTATCCCCGCAAGGTCCTCAAGGTCGAGGACGCCATCCCGATGTGGGTGGCCGACATGGACTTCGAGGCGCCGCCCGCGGTCATCGAGGCCATCCGCCGCCGGGCCGCCCATGGCGTCTACGGCTATCCGCTCATCCCTCCGTCCTTCTGGCAGGCCGCGATCGGCTGGCTCGGGCGGCGTCACGGCTGGGAAGTCCAGAAGGCCTGGATGGCCAAGTCGCCGGGCATCGTCCCGGCCCTCAACTACGCGGTCCGGGCCTTCACTAAGCCGGGTGACGGCGTCATCATCCAGACGCCCGTCTATTTCCCCTTTTATCACGCCGTTGAAAATAACGGCCGCCGCGTCATCCGGAACCCTCTCCGGTTCGACGGCCGGCGCTACACGATGAACCTGGAGGACCTCGAGATGAAACTCGACGAAGGCGGCCGGATGCTCATCCTCTGCAGCCCCCACAATCCGGTCGGCCGCGTCTGGACCCGCGATGAGCTCGAAGCCCTCGGTCGTCTTGCCAAAGAAAGGGACCTCGTCATCGTCTCCGACGAAATCCACGCCGACCTCGTTTATTCCGGCCATCGGCATCATGTCCTCGCCGCGCTCTCCTCGGACCTGGCGGACCGGACGGTCACCTGCATCGCCCCGAGCAAGACCTTCAACATCCCGGGCTTGTCCACGGCGGTGGTGATCGCCTCTAATCCCAAGCTCCTCGAGGCCTTCAAGGACGAAACGGAGCGGGCCGGCTTCGAGCTCGGCCAGGTCTTCGGCATCGTCGGCTTCGAAGCCGCCTACGCCCACGGCGAGGACTGGCTCGACGAGCTCCTGCCCTACCTCGAGGCCAACGTCGATTTCCTGGAGAAGTTCCTCGAGGAGCGGATCCCCGGAGTCCGGCTCGTCCGGCCCGAGGGAACATATCTCGCCCTCCTCGACTGCCGGGGTCTCGGCCTCGAACCCGCCGCGCTCAACGACTTTTTCCTTAAAAAGGCCCGCGTTTATTTCAGCGACGGTGTGCTGTTCGGAGAGGAAGCCGCCGGCTTCGTCCGCATCAACTTCGGCTGTCCCCGGGTTCTTCTCGTCGAAGCCCTGGAGCGGATCGAACGGGCCGTCAAGAAGCTGGGCCGATGAGAGAGACAAGAATGGGGAGGGAAACATCATGTCCCGCATGCTGATCACCTTTGTCATCACCTATGTCCTTACCCGGCTCTTTTATTGGATCAGCGGTTTTGATCCAATTCGGGTCTTTCCAAAACTGCCGGGATACGGGCTCGACCTCGGGATATGGCTGCTCGTCGGCTACTTCATCTTCTTGGCCCTCTCTGTATTGGAGATCGGGAAGACCAGAGACAGAAAAACCGGCCGCCTTCAGGATTGAATAGGATTCAGGCATAAGCGGGAGGCGTCAACTCCGCCTGTATGTCGAGGCCGGACCGGGAAGATAGAAGTCGCCAAGAGGAGGTCCTATGGGCGTCCGAAACACCGTTGTCCGATTCGTTCCAATCGCGGCTTTCGCCCTGTTGACATTCGGCTGCCAGAATGATGTCACTCCGTCGAAGGCCGAAGCTCAGGCTCTCCCGTTTCCGAGGTCGGCGCCCATCGCCCGCAAGGACGCCTTCTTCGGCCTCCATTTCGATCTCCATCCTCAAGCCACGGATACCTCTCTCGGCGCCGATATTTCCGAGGAGAACGTTAGCGGTCTCCTCGAGCGGGTGCGGCCGGATTACGTCCAGTACGACTGCAAGGGCCACGCCGGTTGGGCGGGCTACCCGACTGGCGTCGGCTGGGCCAGTCCGGGCATCGTCAAGGACAGCCTGGCCGTCTGGCGGAAAGCCACCCGCGACCTGGGCGTCGGCCTTTTCATCCACTACTCCGGGGTTTGGGACACCAAGGCCATCGCCGAACATCCCGACTGGGCCCGCCTCGGGCCGGACGGTAAGCGCGACCCCAACGCCACGAGCGTCTTCGGCCCCTACGTCGACGAGCTCCTCATCCCCCAGCTCAAAGAGGTCACGGAGAAATACGACCTCGACGGCGTCTGGGCCGACGGCGAATGCTGGGCGACCCAGCTCGATTATTCGCCGCGGGCCCTCGCGGCCTGGAAGAAAGAGACCGGCTTCGGGGACGCGCCGAAGGATCGCTCCGACCCGCGCTGGCTCGAGTGGAAGATGTTCCACCGCCGCGCCTTCGAAAGTTATCTCGCCCATTGGATCGACGCCGTCCACGCCGCGAACCCGGCCCTCCAGCTGACGTCGAACTGGATGTATACGACCTTCGCCCCCAAACTCGTGACGGCCAAGCTCGACTTCCTGTCGGGCGATTATTCCCCCGGGCTGTCCGTCGACCGGGCCCGGGTCGAGGCGCGCTATCTCGCTTCGACGGGCATGCCCTGGGACCTCATGGCCTGGGGCTTCGACAAGGGCAAGGACCTCGGCTGGAGCATCAAGCCGGCCGAGCACCTGGAACAGGAGGCGGCCGTCGTCCTCATGCAGGGCGGCGGGTTCCAGATCTACCACAATCCGACGCGCTCCGGATACCTCATCGAACCCATCATCGCCCAGGAGGAAGCGGTCGCGGCCTTCTGCCGGGCCCGCGAGGCCGCGAGCCACAAGAGTTCGACCGTCCCTCAGGTTGCCTTGCTTCTTTCGAGCGAGAGCTTCTGGGACAAGTCCGACGCCGTCTTCGCGCCTTGGGGAGATGTCTTCCTGGAGCTCGAAGGTGCGCTCCACGCCCTGCTCAATCTCCATTATTCCGTCGATATCCTTGCGGAACACCAGCTCCAGCCGCGCCTGAGGGAATTCCCGCTCGTGGTCATCCCCGACGCGCATAGGCTGACTAACGAATTCCGGAAAGCCCTGACGGACTACGTCGAACAGGGCGGGAGCCTGCTTCTGCTCGGCGAGAAGTGCGCCCGGCTGTTCGAGCCACTTCTCGGCGCAGAACTCGAGGGGGGACCGGTTGAAAAGGCCGTAGAACTGGCATCGCCCTCCGGGATAACAAGCGCCAGCGGCCTCTGGCAGAACGTGAAATTGGCCACGGCCCAGCCAGCAGGGTTCATCTATCCGACCCGGGACACGCGAAATGACGGCCGGATCGCAGCGACGGTCAACTCGTTCGGCAAGGGCAAGGTCGCTGCGGTCTACGGTCCCGTCGCGTCGATCTATTTCCGGTCCCACCACCCCTGGCTCAGGGAATTCATTGGCGAGCTCACTGCCCCCCTCTTCCCCGACCCCGCAGTCAAAGTGGAGGGCCCGAATTGTCTGGACGTCTCGCTCCGGACGACGCGCGACGGGAAGCTCTCGGTCCATCTGCTCAACACGGCCGGTATGCCCTTGCCCGACCGCTACGGCTTTACGGACTTCATCCCGCCGCTCGAAGACATCCGGCTGACGATCAAGACGCAGGCGCGGCCCAAGTCCGTGACCTGGGTCCCCGATGGCGGCCGGCTCAACTGGTCATGGTCCGACGGCCTTCTGGAGGTGACCGTCCCGAAGCTCAAGATCCACGGCGTCGTCCTGATCGATTAACGATAGGAAATTCCTTTTTCGTGCGGCACGGAATCCCCGCACTCCAGGCTCGAAACCGATGCCTCCCATCACGAGATGATGATATTCCCGGCCGCGGAGCTGTGTCAAGAGCTCGAAGACGCGTGACGGCGGCGGCTTCTCTAAAGCCAACGTCAACTTCAGGTGCCGGATAATCCGGTCCACAACGGCATAGTCCGTGAGGAAGGCAACGTCCTTCATCCTCCCGCCGCATCGGGCGCAGGTCAGGGCGTCCACTACTTACGTTGACAACTGGGCCTGATCGCAAGCCCGAGTTGTATTCAGGCAATATCGAAAGCATCGTCCGGGTGATCCAGCATTGGGCCCGAGCTCGGCTCCGTAACCGCGCCTTCTTTGCATTATCACCGAAAATTAACTGTTATCTCCAAAATTATCCTCCTTTGCATCTGTTCTCTGTTATGAGTACAATTGTACTCAGATTGGAGAACATGCATGATCGAGAGCCTGTACATCTCAAAATCTCGGATCAGGCGGGAATTGCTCGCCCTTTTTTACACGAATCCAGGCCAAACGTACTATCTCCGGGAACTGGGCCGTCTTCTTGAATGCTCGGTCGGGAGCTTGCGGAGGGAGTTGCTTAAGTTTCAAGAGGATGGGCTATTCCTGACCGAGAGGAGAGGAAATCTCGTCTTTTATTCTCTCAACACTGGCCACCCGCTCTATGGGGAGATGAAGGGCATCGTCGCCAAGACGGTCGGGGTTGTCGGCAGCCTAAAACAGGCCCTCAAATCGGTGCTTTGCGTTCAGGTAGCTTTTATTTATGGTTCATTTGCCTCAAACCGTGAGAATCCAACAAGCGACATCGACGTCCTTATTATAGGAGACGCAAGTTTGATGGAGCTATCCACGGTCCTCCGAGGTGTCCAGAAAAGGCTCATGCGCGAAATCAATCCGACGGTTTATGCACATGATGAGTATCTCAAGAGAAAAGCAGAGGGGGGAGGATTTATCGAGGACATCCTCACAAAACCCAAGATCATGCTTATAGGCACCATGGATGACCTCTGAATTGGGCCTTAGGGAACTGATGAAACGCGGCTCCATCAGGCCGTGCCCAGCAGATCATCGGGCAGCCGCCAACCTGATCCGTCGAGCATCGACAGATTTGCTGACGGCTGAGAGAAATCTCGATGTTGATCCTGAGTGTGCGTTCACCTATTCCTATACGGCCATGATGCGCTCGGGACTTGCCCTCATGTTCAGCCGGGGATACCGGCCGGCCGCTGCCAACAAACACCAGACGATCGTCCAATTCGTATTGGTATCGCTGGGCCCAAAGGATGAACATATATTCAGCGCTTTCGACCTGTTGAGAAACAAGAGAAACAAATTCATTTACGAGCCGGATCTCCCCTGCTCATATACGGAAGCTAAAGAGGCCCTGGAAATAGCTAGACAATTCGTTAAGGTTCTAGCCGAGGCTATCGCTTCGAAGAATGGCCAAGGCCGGCTCGGCTTCAACGAAAAAAAGAAAAAATAAGCTCTTGTAAAACATCCCGCCCTGTATAGAATTATCCCGAAGAGCGAAAAGCTGAATGGCGATAAAGGCGAAACTGACCACCTTCGACGCGACGATGATCGTCGTCAGCCTGATCATCGGCATCGGCATCTTCCGGACGCCGGCCATGGTCGCCGCCGCGGCCCGCACGCCCGCGCTCTTTTATGCCGCCTGGGCCCTGGGCGGTCTCATCAGCTTCATCGGCGCCCTGACCTTCGCCGAGATCGGCGGCCGCTTCGCCAAGCCGGGCGGCTACTATAAGGTCGTGGCGGAGAATTACAGCTCCGGCCTGGCCTTCATGCTCAACTGGACGAACGTTGTCATCCTCAACGGGGCCGGCGCGGCGGCCGTGGCCCTGATCGGCGCCGAATACTTGACGCCCATCCTTTTCCCCGCCGCGGTCCCGGGGCGGGCGACCGTCCAGGCGACCGCCGTCATCCTCATCCTCGTCCTGCTCGTCATCAACTACCTCGGCATCAAGACGGGCGCCTGGGCCCAGAACGTCCTCAGCCTCCTGAAGGTCGGCATGATCGGCCTCCTCACGGCGGCGGCTTTCCTGTCCAAGAAAGCGCCCGCGGGCCCGTCTGCCCTTCCCCTCGACCGGCCCTGGATCCTGGCCCTGGGCGTCTCGTTCATCTACGTTTTCTACGCCTACGGCGGCTACCAGAACACGATCAACTTCGGGGCCGACGTCCGCGACGCCAAGCGCAACGTCCCCCGGGCCATCTTCTTCGGCATCCTCATCGTCCTGGCCTGTTACCTGACCATCAACGCGGCCTACGTCAAGACCCTCGGCGTTCCCGGCATCGCCGCGGCGAAACTCGTCGCCGCCGAAACCGCGCGCGTCACCTTCGGCGAGACCGGCCGGCTCGTCGTCTCCCTGGCCATCTTCCTCTCGGCCATGGGCTTCCTCAACGTCACCCTGATGCAGATCCCGCGGGTCTACTATTCCATGGCCGAGGACCGGACCCTGCCGGCCGCTTTCCAGAAGGTCAACCCGAAAACGCAGACCCAGGCGTTCGGGCTCCTCTTCCTCGGCGGCATCATCCTCGTCTCGATCTTCCTCCTGGGCACGTTCGAGAACATCGTCAACTACGTCATGTTCCTCGACACCATGACCCTGGCCATCGTGTCGTCCTCGGTCTTCATCCTCCGGCGCAAGGCCCGCCTCTCCGGCGAAGCCTACACAGGCTACCGGATACCTCTCTATCCCTTTCTGCCCCTCCTTTTCGTGGCCTTCATGCTTGTCATCTCGGTCAACGTCCTCATCACCCAGACGCGCGAGGCCCTCTACGGAGCCATCTTTTTCGCCGCCGGTTTCCCGGTCTTCCTGCTGATGCGGCGGGTCAGCCGGCGCCAGCCTCTGAGCCTCCCCGCCCCGGACGAGCCGGGTCAGCGATGGGGCAGGGACAAATAAAGCCCGCATCTAGGAGCGGCTTAAGAAGGGGGACACGTACCGCTTCTCTCGAAGCGGTACGTGTCCCCGTTGCAAACGCGGGCCAAAATGGGTAATCTGGGGAAAACTGAGGAGGCCCGCCATGACGATGACAAGCCGGGAACGCCTGGCCGCCGCACTCAACCACCGTCCGCCCGACCGGATCCCCGTCGACTTTAACGGGACGGCCGTCACCGGCATGCACGTCAAGTGCGTCATCGGACTCCGCGGCCACTACGGCCTCGAAAAACGGCTGGTCAAGGTTCACGAGCCCTACCAGATGCTCGGCTGGATCGACGACGATCTCCAGGCCGCGCTCGGCCTCGACGTCGAGGGCGTCTACGGCCCTGAAACGATGTTCGGCTTCCGCAACGAGAACTGGAAGCCCTGGCGCATGGACGACGGGACCGAGGTCCTCGTCTCCGAGAATTTCCGGGTGACGCGCGACGCGAACGGCGACACCCTGATCTACCCCAAGGGCGACCTCACCGCCCCGCCCTCCGGCCGCTTGCCGAAGGACGGCTTTTTCTTCGACACCATCGTCCGGCAGGAGCCCATCGACGAGGCCCAGCTCGACCCCGAGGACAACCTCGAGGAATTCGGCGCTGTTTCCGATGCCGCGCTCGACCACTTCGACGCCGAGAGCCGCCGGGCCGTCGCGACAGGACGGGGGACGATCGCCAGCTTTGGCGGCACCGCCCTGGGCGATATCGCCCTCATCCCCGCTCCGTTCCTCACGCATCCGAAGGGCATCCGCGACGTCGAGGAGTGGTACGTCTCGACGCTGACCCGGCGGCCCCTCATCCACAGGATCTTCGAACGCCAGACGGAGATCGCCCTCCGGAACCTCGAAAAGATCCACGCCCGGGTCGGCGACAGGGTCCAGGCCGCTTTCCTCTGCGGCACGGACTTCGGCACCCAGCAGTCGACCTTCTGTTCCGTCGCCGCCTTCCGCGAGCTCTACATGCCCTACTACAAGCAAATCAACGACTGGGTCCACCGGCACACGGCCTGGAAGACCTTCAAGCATTCCTGCGGCGCCGTCGAGACTCTCATCCCGGCCTTCATCGAGAGCGGCTTCGACATCCTCAACCCCGTCCAGGTCTCGGCCGCCGGCATGGACGCCCGGAACCTCAAGGAAAAATACGGGCGTGACATCGTTTTCTGGGGCGGCGGCGTCGATACCCAGAAGACGCTCGCCTTCGGCGCCCCGGAGGAGGTCCGGGCCGAAGTCCTCAAACGGTGCGAAGTCTTCGGCCGGGGCGGCGGCTTCGTCTTCAACTCCGTCCACAACATCCAGGCCAACGTCCCCGTCCGGAACGTCGTCGCCATGTTCGAAGCCGTGCGCGAATTTAGCGGCAGAGGATAAGGCTCCATGCTGTTCATGGGGAGCTGGGCCATAAGGAAAAGGGGGACATGTACGGAATTCTCTGGGATTCGGTACGTGTCCCCGTTTTGAGGTGGATATGAAAAAAGCCGGGCTTTACGTCATCGCCGTCACCCTGGTCGCCGCGATCGGCGGCCTCATCTTCGGCTTCGATACGGCCATCGTCGCCGGCGCCACGCGCTACATGAAGGAGCAGTTCTCGCTCAACTCGCTCCAGGAGGGCTGGGCCGTGAGCGTCGTCCTCATCGGCTGCATGTTCGGCGCCGGCCTGGCCGGCCCCATCAGCGACCGGATCGGCCGGCGGCGCTTCATGCTCATCTCGGCCGTCCTGTTCTTCGTTTCGGCCGTCGGCTGCGCCGTCCCCCGGACGATCACCGAATTCGTCATCTTCCGGTTCATCGGCGGCCTGGGCATCGGCTCGGCGGCCGTCCTCTCGCCGCTCTACATCGCCGAGATCGCGCCGGCCCGCATCCGGGGCGCGCTCGTCTCGGTCAACCAGATGGCCATCGTCACCGGCATCCTCCTGGCCTACTTCGTCAACTGGGTCTTCGCCGGGTCCGGCCCGTCGAACTGGCGCTGGATGTACGCCATGGGCGCCATCCCCTCGGTCCTCTTCTTCCTGCTGCTCTTGCGCGTCCCGGAAAGCCCGCGCTGGCTGGTCAAGAATGGCCGCGAGGACGAAGCGGGCGCCGTCCTGGCCCGGGTCGACACCGCCGAAGCCGCGGCCAAGGAGATCCGGGACATCAAGGACACGCTGACTCTCGGGGAAGGTTCCATCCGCGAGCTCTTCCGGCCGGCCTTCCGGCGGCCCCTCCTCATCGCTATCGTCCTGGCGGTCTTCCAGCAAGTCACGGGCATCAACGCCATCCTCTACTACGCCCCGCGCATCTTCGAGGGCGCCGGCTTCGCCCGGATGTCGGCCATCGGCCAGTCGACGATCGTCGGCCTGGTCAACATGCTCTTCACGGTCGTGGCCATCGTCCTGGCCGACCGGGTCGGCCGCCGGCCGCTCCTGCTCATCGCCACCGGCGGCATGGGCGTCTCCCTCGTCCTGCTCGGGGCCGCGTTCAGGTTCCCGGTTCTGCCGGCTTCGGCCCTGCTCCTCATCATCCTCCTTTACATCGCCTTCTTCGCCTCGGCCATGGGACCGCTCGTCTGGGTCGTCATGGCCGAGATCTTCCCCATCAAGGTCCGGGGCAGCGCCATGGGCCTGGCCACCCTCGTCCTCTGGCTGGCCGATTTCGCCGTCACCCTGACGTTCCCGGTGATCTCGGATAAGTTCCACCCGTCGACGGCGTTCTGGCTCTACGCGGCGATGTGCGCCTTGGACCTCGTGTTCATAGGATTCTTCCTGCCCGAAACAAAGGGGAAATCGCTCGAGGAGATCGAGCGCAGCTGGCTGAAAACCGGCTGAAGATTATTTCGCTTCCGTGACCCCGGCCAGCTTCCGGACGGCGATGTCCAATTCCTCCACCAGGATCCTCGAAAGGATGGCCGGAAGCTGCCGGACCTTGCGGACCTGGAGCGGCAGCCTTCTGTCGAACGAGTGCCTGAGGAGGCTCTTCCCGGACTTGAACTCCAGGAACTCCAGGTCCATGGCCAACCTGGCGAACCAGACCTTGGGGTTGTCGATCTCCTCGACAAGGTGGACGTTCGAGCGCAGGACGATCTCCGGGTCGCCCTGGAGGACGTCGAGTGTCACCCGGGAGAAGCCCTCCTTCCTGAGGAGGTAATCGCCCATCGCTTCGCGAAAGAGGCTGTCCGGCTTCTTCGCCCAGAAAACGTAGGAGTAGTACTTGAGCTCGTAGAGCGAGACGCGGTAGATGACCCGGAAGTCGTCGTAGAGAGGGTCGACGCGGACCGGCTCGATATAGAGGACCTTGTCGACCTTGGGGTGGGGCTGGGCGTCCCGGTCCTGAACGACGATCTGGAAGTACCGCTTGGTCGGGACGGAAAAACAGGCGGCGAGAAGGAGGACGAGAAGACCACAACGCGCGGCTTTCCTCATTTTTTCTTGTCCTTTCGTGTCCGGAGGAGGGCCGACGGCTCGTCGGCGATCTCTCGGGAGAAACGGGCCAGGTTTTCGACGGCGACACCGAGGCTCGAGAACGTCCGCGTCAGCTCCGACTGCTGTTCGAGGAGGACGCTCTCGACCTTTTTCAGGCTGACCGAGGCCGTGTCGAGGAAGGCCCGGACGTCCTGGATGGCCTGGCCCATCTCCTCGCTCGAGAAGCGGCGGGAGATGTTGCCGAGGGTCTCCTGGGAATTCGCCTCGATCGTCTTGATAAGGCGGCCCATATCCTCGGTCATGGGCACGAACTTCTCCGTCGCCCGGGCGAATTCGAGGGACGCCTTTTCAAAATTGGCCAGGGTGTTCTCGAGGGACGTCCGGCGGGATTCGAGGACCCCAGAGAGGGTGGCCGAGCTTTTTTCCACGTTCTTGAGGAAGGCCGAGAACCTTTCGATGTTTTCGGGGGCGAGGAGCTCGGTGATCCGCTTGGCCGTCGTGTCGATGTTGGCGACGATGTCAACAGCTTTTTCCCCAAGTCCCCGGACCATGGGGATCTCGCTGTGGGCCTTCAGGTTCTCCGAGGCCAGGGTTCCGCCGCTGATCTCGACGAACTTCTGCCCGGTCAGGCCGATATAGGTTAGGACGGCGCTCATGTCCGTCTTCATGACCAATCCTTCACGGATCTTGATGTCGACGAGGATGGAATCGAGGTCCGTAGGATTAACCCGGATCCTGGTGACCCGGCCGATCTCGACGCCCTGGTACTTGACGAGGGAGCCAAGGATGAGGCCCTGGACCGACGTGCCCCGGAAATTGATCGTGTAGATCTCCCCGGGGTCGCGGAGCTTGGGGACAACGAAGAAACCGGCGACGGCGATGAAGATGACCGTGGCCAGGGTTAAAAAAATGCCCAACCGGGTCTTTTGTTCACGTGTCATCATGGCTGTCCTTCCTGAGAAAGAATGTCCGGATGAATGCGTCGTCCGCCGCGGCCAGGTCGGCATAGTCCCCCGCAAAGCGGAGGCCCCCGTCGTTGATGAGGAGGACCTTGTCGGCCACCCGCTCGATCGAGCGGAGCTCGTGGGTGACGACGACGAGGGTCATCCTGAACGTCTCTTTCAGCCGGATCAGGAGATCGTCGAGGAGGGCCGATGTGATCGGGTCGAGGCCCGACGAGGGCTCGTCGCAGAAGACGACATCCGGGTCGAGGACGAGGGCCCGGGCCAGGGCCCCGCGCTTGGTCATGCCGCCGGAGAGCTGGGCCGGATATTTGTCGGAGCTCCCGGCGAGCTCGACCTGGGCCAGGCTGGCGAAGACCATGTCCCGGACCATGTCTTCGGGCATCTTGGGGTGCTGCATGCGGATGGGCAGGGCGACGTTCTCGAAGAGGCTCAGGCCGTTGAGGAGCGCCCCGCCCTGATAGAGGACGCCGATCTTCTCGTAGAGCAGGCGCAGGGAGGCCTCGGAGCGGTAGTTCACGGGGCACCCGGCAAAATCGAAGCTTCCGGAAAGCGGGGGCAGGAGGCCGGCGAGCGTCTTGAGCAGGGTGGATTTCCCCGAGCCGCTGACGCCCACGACCGCCGTGATCTGCCCCTCGGGCACGGCGAAGTCCAGGCTGCGGAGGATCTCGGTCCTGCCGTACCCGATAGCTAGGTCGTGCGCGCTGATGATATCCATGGTCAATACAAGATGAACGAAAAGAGGCAGTCGATGAGGATGATGAGGGTGATCGACAGGACCACGGATTCCGTTGTGGCCCGGCCGACCTCCTCGGCGCTCCGGCCGACGGTCAGTCCCTTGAAGCCCGCCCCGACGACGACCGCCCAGCCGAAGACGACCGTCTTGATGAGCCCCCAGCCGAAGTCGGTCCAGTCGACGGCGGTGACCATTTCGGCGATGAAGGCCGATGGGGGTGTCCCAAAGGTGACCCGGGCGACGACGATGCCGCCGAAGATGCCGACGACATCGGCCATGGCCACAAGGAGCGGGACGACCAGGGTGATGGCCAGGAGGCGGGGGACCATGAGGAACTTCTCGGGGACAACGCCCATGGTCCGCAAGGCGTCGACCTCCTCGAGGACGGTCATGCTGGCCAGCTCAGCGGTTACCGCGGCACCAACCTTGCCGGCCAGGATGACGCCGGTCATCAGGGGAACAAGCTCCTTCAACATGGCGATGCCGACGAGGTCTGCCAGGTAGATGTCGGCGCCGAAGAGCCGCAGCTGCTCGGCCGAAGTGATCGAGATCGTGACCCCGACGAGGAAGATGAGCAGGCAGACGATGGGAAAAGAGCGGTAGCCCATGAAGAACATCTGGTTCCAGGTCTCGCCCGGGTAGACGCCCTTGCGCTCCTTGAGATAGACGCCGACGTGATAGACCTCGTCGCCGAGCATGGCCAGGAACCGCCCCAGGCTCTTCACCTGGAAGATGAAACGGTCGGCGATGACGGTGAGCGCCCTGACGGCCGCCTTCCCGGAGGGCGGAAGCTCGGGCTCCGCGGCCGGGGGACGGCTGACGAAGCTCTCCGCGGCCCGGGCCAGGGCACCGCCGATATTGACCGTGGCGACATTCGCCAGTCGGCCCCGGACGTAGTTCAGGAGGGCCAGGGTCGAGCTGTCGAATTCCTCGACGTCCCGGAAATCGAGGGTTAGCGGCCCAGCCTCGGCCGAGCGCCGGATGCCGTCGAGGAGGGCGACGACTTCGGGGGCCCGAAGGCGCTTCGGCAGGAGGACGGTCTCTGCAGTTATCGCGACCGCCTGAGGTACGTTCATTTCGCCACCGGAAAAACGATAACCGTCTGGTTCAGGGTCGGAGCCGTGGCCGGGAAGCAGACGACTTGCCCGTCGGCCTTCGCTTCGAGATAGTATTCGATATCGGCGGCGGGAGCAGGAAACGTCAGGAGATAAACGCCGCGGGCGACGTTATCCAAGGGGACGGCTTGGAACGCGCCCCGGCCCATCTCCCGCCAATAGAAGGCGACAGACTCCGGCCGGCCCTTGGCCAGGACGAGGACCTTGAGCGAGAGGGCTTCGCCGGCTTCAAGAGACGGACGAACGGCCGGGACGATGACCCGGAGCGGTCCGTCATACCCCCGGGGCAGTCGGACTCCCGGCGGCAATTCCCCGCCCAGCATCTTCATAAGCTCGACCTCCGGCCGCTCCCAGGCGCCGGGGAGGAGGTGCTGTTCCCAGTTGGCGATCGTCCCGAGCTCGCCCGTGTTGCTCACGGTGGCGAGAAGGGCGGCGAATATTTCGCGCAGGGCCGCGGCCATTTCGGCCCGGACAGGCAGCGCTTCGTCCCTCAGGATCGCCTGTCTCGCCGGCTCGTCCCTTGCCGCCTTGGCCTTCTCCACGACTTTGTTATAAACCGCCCAGCGGCAGTTGAAGCGGGCGACCTCGCGCATGTAGCGGAAGTTCCGAAGCCAGTAATCATAACGCTCTTCATTCCCTTTCCCCTCGACACGCGGTCCGAGCACGGCCAGGTCGTCGACGAAACCGTAGGCCTTCTTGACCTCGTCCCACGGCCGGGGGTCGGGCTGGATGTTTCCGGGTCCGCCGATCCAGGTGACGGGGACGGGATGCCGGCCGTCGATGCGGGCGAAAACCGCGGCGATCTCCTCCGCGGCCTCGGCGCCAAATTGAACGCGACACCAGTCCTGGTAAAAATCGAGCACGGGCAGGTGCCGCTCCGTCTCCGGCCAATCCGCTTCATAATCGAGGACGGCCGGGCCGCCGCAATTGATCTTCTTGACGAAGCCCTTCCCCGTGACGACGATGGCGGCGACCGAGGGATAATGGATGCGGTCGGCGAAATCGACGGCCAGCCGGCCGTCGGCGACCTCGATCTTCTCGAACCTCAGATCGTAGGCCTTGAACAGTCCGGCAGCGGCGAAGATGTCCACTTTCTCCGCGGCCTTGCGTCCCTGGATCAGGATGTCAAAAACGCGGCCGTCCTTCTGCTTGATCTCGCCTTCGACGAACTGGAGCGTCACCGAGTAGATGCCGTTCGGAACGGGAAGATGATAGCCGAAGACGCGGTCACGGACGTCCCGGTAAACGGCCGCACGGCCCCGGCCGGCGCCGGCGATCTCCTGGTCCTTAAAAGCCACGTACTGGCCGGTGATCGGCCCGATGTCGTCGGCGACGCGTCCGGGCAGAGTGTTCCAGCTCTGGTCCCAGGCGGCCCGGGCCAGGGCCAGGACATTCGCCGAGAGGACCCGCGTCCGCCAGTGGATGCCGAGGAGACCATCGCAGCCGTAGCGCAGGGCGTCGGCTGCATCGCGGCGCATCCGGCCGGCCCAGAGCTGGGGCGAGGTGAGCGCGGGGTCGTCTTCCATCCAGGGGATGGCCCACAACGACCGGCCCAAGATCCTCGAAAAGCCGGGGTCAACAGGCGCCTTGCCGACCTCGCGGTTGATGCAGCTCATGGCCACGTCCTTCGGCAGGGCCTGGTCGAAGAGCGTCCGGTTCGACGGCGGGCCGAGGACCCAGCCGCACGTTGCCAGGCTGAAGGGCGGGGCGACCTCCCTCCAGGCCTCGATGCCCATGGCCAGGTCCGTGGTCACGGAGTCGATGGCCTCGGGAGAGGCGTCGGACCAGGTCCAGCCTTCATTCGTCCAAAACCAGTAATAATCGACGGGATAGGCCGCGGCGATCCGCTTGAACATCCCCTTGTAGAGGTCCTTGACGACGGCCGGGTCCCGGGGGTCCCGGCCGGAATCCGCCAGGCGTTTCCTGACGAGGTCGGGAATGGTCAGCGCCGTCTCCGCCCCGACGCAGGTCTTGACGCCGAGTCGCCGGGCCAGGGTGAAGGCGTTCCGGAAAACGGCCGCGGCCCGGTCGAAGACCCGGTTTGAATCTTCGGCGGTCGCCGGATCGGGGCTGAAGCCCTCCATGACGTCGTTGCCGAAATCATCGCGCTCGAAGAGAAGGCCCGCGCCGAAATGGAAATCGCCGGTCTTCTTGGCTTCGTAGCCCCAGTTGCCGCGGGCCGTGTTCTGGTAGCTCGCGGGGTAGCTCGCGAGGACTTTTCCGTCCGCGCCGAAATCGCCCTCCCGGCCGATCCAGACCGTAGGCTCGGCGTTCGGAGTGGCGCCTTTTTCCTTGCTGGGATTTTCGGGATAGGTGTGGAGGCCGAAGAAGTTCATTCGCAGTTTCGGGAGCTGGCCCAGGATAGCCTTGTAGTTTTCGAGGGTCCACCAGTCCGGGCCCTCGGCGAAATCGTGGAAGGGCTGGATGCCGCGGACGGCGAAGAGCGGGTGGCCCGTCTCGTCGAGGTCGAGGCTGATGTTTTCGACGGTCCCGTCAGGAACGACGTCGCCCTCGAGGAAGAAGCGGACGCCCAACTTCTCGGCCAGCTGGTAGGCGCCGTAGAGAACGGCCGGGCCGCTGCCGCCGGCGACGAGGACGAGCTGCCCGGATCGGTGCGGGACCGTCTTCAGCCAGTAATCCTCGGGCCCGAGGGCGGCGATTTTCGATGCCGCGGCGGCGTCCTCCAGGCCTCGGGCGAATGTCCCGCCCTTTTCCAGCACGGCCACGGCCGCGGAAGGGATGCGGGAGAACGACTCCGCTTCCCTGAGGGCCGGGAGTTCACCGGTCCTCAGGTAAAAATAGCGGCGGATCTCGGCGGCCGCTACGCGCTCGCGCCAGGAAGCATCCTTGGCGATGACGATGTCGGGGCTCGGGCCCTTCCGGGCGCACCCCTGGAATGCCGCGAGGGCGATGACGGAAAGAACGAAGAAGGCTCTACCGTTCGATCGGTGTTTCATCTCGAGCACCTCGGTCCTTGCGCCCCTCATTCTATTACAGGCGCGGCCGCATTTCAACGCGTGCTTAGGGCCGAGAATTTCCGCCGATCCTGTTCGTCTATGTCAAGGAATGAAAATCCGTGTTATGATGAAGCGGCTCGGGGAAGACGGCTGGTATGAGGTCGCCCGGAGAGGGAGTCATCGGCAATACAAGCATCCCGTCAAGAGGGGTCGGGTGACGATCGCGGGTCACAGGAACGATGACTTGGCCCCCGGGACTCTGAGCAGCGTCCTCAAACAGGCGGGCCTGAAGGAGAACGAGTAAGCCATGGCCAGATATCTCATCATCATCGAAAAAGCCGAAAAGAACTATTCGGCTTATTCTCCAGACCTTCCCGGATGCGTCGCTGCCGGGAAAACGCGGGCGACCGCCGAGAGAAACATGAAGAAGGCCATTGAAATGCATATAAGGGGCCTTCGGCGTGACAATCAGCCGCTTCCGGAACCCCGGTCGATCGCCGAGTACGTCCAGGTCGGCTAGGCCCCTTCAGGCTGATGACCACCCGCGAGCGATTCAACAGGGTCTTCCGCTGGGAGAAGCCGGACCGCGTCCCCGACATGGAGTTCGGCTACTGGGACAAGACGATCGCCGTCTGGCACGAGCAGGGTCTGCCCCGCGGCTGCCGGACGAACGAGGACGTCGAGCGGCGCCTCGGCCTCGAGGGGATCTCCATCCTCCCGGAAGTGCCCATCCACAAGGGGCTTTTTCCGGCCTTTGAGGAAAAAACGATCGAGCAGAGGGGCGAGAGGCGCGTTGTGCAGACCAAGGACGGCGCCCTGACCGAGATGCTCGACTACGACTCGTCCATGCCCAAGTTCCTCAAGTTCGCCGTCGAAACCCGGGCCGACTGGGAGAGGCTCCGGGACGAGCGCCTCGACCCCCGGCTTCCCGGCCGGGTCGGAGACGTCGCCGGGGCCATCGCCGCGGCCCACGCCGCCGGCAGGCCCATCCTCTTCCATTGCGGCTCTCTCTACGGCTGGCTCCGCGACTGGATGGGCCTCGAGAACCTATCCGTCGCGCTCATGACCGACCGCGCCTGGGTCGAGGAAATGATGGAGCACATCACCTTGATGGATCTCGAGTTCATCGAGAAGCACATTCCGGCGGACGGGGTCGATGTCGCCTGGTGGTGGGAGGACATGTGTTACAACCACGGCCCGCTGATGTCGCCTCGGCTCTTCGAGGAGCTCATGGTGCCGCGCTACAAAAGGATCACCGACGCCCTCAAGACGCGCGGCATCGCCGTCAACGTCCTCGACTGCGACGGCCGGATTTACGAGCTCGTCCCGGGCTGGCTTAGGGGCGGCATCAACGGCATGTTCCCCATCGAGGCGTTACACACCGACCCTTGGCGGCTCCGGCAAGAATACGGGGAAAAAGTGCTATTGCTCGGCGGCGTCGACAAGATGGCCCTGATCGCCGGCCAGGATGCCATCGACCGCGAGCTCGAGAGGCTCCATCCCCTGGTCGAGCGCGGCGGCTACCTGCCGTGCGTCGACCACCGCGTCCCGCCGGACGTCACCTACGAGAACTACCTCTATTACCTGGAAAAGAAAAAAGCCATCCTCTGACCCGGTCCATTATTCCATCCGGAATTTCGCTTCGCGCGGCCAGATCTCGGCCTCGGGGCTGTCGAACTGCAGCAATTCGACGGGTGCCCCGTTATCCACGATGAACGCGACCATAACGCCTTCCGACGGTCTGTTGGGCGCGATAAGGATGTCTTTGCCCGCGATGGCCGCTTGGAGATCGTCGACGACGAAGGCGATGTGCGGGACCGTTTTGACGAGTTCCGGCAGGGGGCAGTCCGGGTCGAATTTCATCCATTCGACGCCATACGGGCTTTGTTCGTACCCCGAGGCGTATATCTTGAACTCGGCGATATAATCGTCCTCGGGCAGGGGCCGGCCGGTGGGAATGCCGAGGTGATGGTAACGAAGCGCTGGCATGGGCGACTCTCCCGGAGCTGCGACGCCCCATCAGGCCCGGGCGACCCGCTCCAGCCGCTTCATGATCGAGAAGATGAAGGCGGCGGACAGGATGCAGGCGCCGGCGAGGATAGCCCACACCGCCCAGAGCGGCACGCGCTCCCAGAACCAGGCGGTGACCCCGACGAGGGAGTTGCCGACGGCCGTGGCCGCGAACCAGCCGCCCTGCATCAGGCCCTTGTACTTGGGCGGGGCGACGCGCGAGACGAACGAGATGCCGATCGGGCTGAGCAGGAGCTCGGCGATCGTCAGCATGAAATAGGTCGAGATGAGCCAGTAGACGGAGACCTGGGACCCGGCCGGGGCGACGAGGCCGCCGAGGGCCTTCGGGCTCAACAAGCCGATCGAGGCCACGATCAGGATGGCGTAGGCCACGGCCGTCGTGAGCATGCCGATGCCGATCTTACGCGGCGCCGTCGGCTCCTTGCCCTTCCGGTTGAGCCAGCCGAAGATGCCGACGACGATGGGCGTCAGGACGACGATGAAGAACGGATTGAAGTGCTGGAACATCTGGGGCTGGAACGGGTTGACCGCATCGTACCCGCTGTAGCGGAGGTAGGCCAGGACGCCGAATCCGGCGAACGCGCCCCCTCCCAAGATGCGGGCCAGGCTTCCCGAGGCTTTCCTGACGAGGAAGACGAGCCCCAGGGCGGACAGGAAGATGGGCAGGAGGCCGGTCAGGTCGAACCAGAGGTTGGTCGCCTTGCCCACGCTCGGGACGGTGTAGTCCCTGGCGAAGTAGGTCAGCGTCACGGCGCTCTGGTGGAAGGCCATCCAGAAGAAGATGACGACGAAGAAGACGAGGCCGAGGGCGACGAGCCGCTCGCGCGTTTGTTCCCGGGTTAACTCGACGACCTGGGACTTGAGGGCCTCGGACTTGGCCTTCTGGCGCACGGACAGGGCGGCCGTCTTGTAGTGCTTGCGGAAGGCCCAGAAGATGGTCATGGACACGATCAGGCTGAGGCAGGCCACCCCGAACGCGTAATGGTAGGACTTGCTCAGAGCGTTGATGTAGGTTTCCGAGAAGCCGCGCAGGGTGTCGGCGGTCACGGAGGCGTCCTGGCCCTGGGCGATCGTCAGATAGGAGGCGATGTCGGCCAGCTTGCCTTTGAGGAAATCGTTGGCCAGGGCCGGGATGCGGGCGTCGTAGACGAAGTGGGACTTGCCCATGATCCAGTTGCACACCGCCATGGAGGCCGAGGGGGCGAACATGGCCCCGATGTTGATGCCCATGTAGAAGATGTTGAAGGCCCGGTCGCGCATGCCCGCGTACTTGGGGTCGTCGTAGAGGTTTCCGACGAGGGCCTGTAGGTTGCCCTTGAACAGGCCCGTGCCCAGCGCGACGACGGCCAGGGCGGCGACGATGAGCGGGAACCCGGTGTTCATCGCCGTCGGCAGAACCAGCATGACATAGCCGATGAACATGACGATGATGCCCAGGCTGATCGTCCGGCCGTAGCCGAGGTAGCGGTCGGCCAGGAAGCCGCCGAGCAAGGGGAAGATATAGACGCCGACCAGGAAGGTCGCGTACATGGAGCCCGCGGCGGCGGCTGACATGCCGTACTTCGCCTGCATGAACAGGACGAAGATGCTGATCATCGTGTAGAAGCCGAAGCGCTCGCCCATGTTGGCGAAGAAGGCGACGAACAGGCCCTTGGGATGTCCTTTAAACATGGTTCACCGTCCTCTGAGGGGATTTCGCGAATGCCCGGTCGAGTTCAAGGCGCGGGGATTATAGCAAAAAAACGGAAGGGGTCAAACCGGCTTTCTGCGCAAGTTGGCAAGGGGACGATCGAAAAGGCGGAAAGCTAAGAAGGGGTCAAACCTACCTTTTACACTTTTCGGGCCAAGAAGGGTGTAAAAGGTAGGTTTGACCCCCTCCGAAAAATCCGCGCAGAAAGTCGGTTTGCCCCCTTCTTAGCGGCGGCCGCCGAGGATGGAGCCGAGGACGCCGCGAAGGATGGAGCGGCCGAGTTGGCTGCCGACCGAGCGGGCGGCGCTCTTGGCCATGGCCTCCATCAGGGTGTCCCGGGGACGGCCGGCGGGACGACGCGGCGTCTGGGGATAATCAGGATAAGGCCGGGGGGAACTGCCCTGGCTCGGCTGCGGCCCGGGCGGAGGCGGATAGCTGTAGGGTGACGGCTGGGTCTGAGCTTGGGCCTGCGCCGCCGCTTTCCTTTCGGCCCGGGCTTTTAGCATTTCGTAGGCCGATTCCCGGTCGACGGCCTGCTCGTAGTGGCCATAAACGAGGGATCCGCGGATGACTGCCTGGCGCTCGTCCGGCATGACCGGTCCGATCCGACTATGCGGCGGCATGACGAAGGCCCGCTCCACGATACCCGGCTGTCCTTTCTCGTCGAGGAAGGACACCAGGGCCTCGCCGACGCCGAGTTGGGTGATGGCCGTCTCGACGTCGACCTTGGGGTTCTGGCGGAAGGTCTCGGCCGCGGACTTGACGGCCTTCTGGTCCCTGGGGGTGAAGGCCCGGAGGGCGTGCTGGACGCGGTTGCCGAGCTGGCCGAGGATTACGTCCGGGATGTCGAGCGGATTCTGGGTGACGAAGTAGACGCCGACGCCCTTCGAGCGGACGAGGCGGATGACCTGCTCGATCTTCTCCAGCAGGGCCGGGGGAGTGTCCGTGAACAGGAGGTGGGCTTCGTCGAAGAAGAAGACGAGCCGCGGCTTGTCCACGTCGCCGACTTCGGGCAGGCGTTCGAAAAGCTCGGCCATCAGCCAGAGGAGGAACGTCGAATACGCCCGGGGCGTCAGCATGAGCTTGTCGGCGGCCAGGATGTTTATGACGCCGCGGCCGCGGCCGTCCGTCTGCATGAGGTCTTCGAGCTGGAGCCCGGGCTCGCCGAAGAACTTGTCGGCCCCCTGATCCTCGAGCGTGAGCAAGCCCCGCTGGATGGCTCCGATGCTGGCCGGCGAGACCCGGCCGTATTCCGTTTCGAATTCGGCGGCGTGGTCGCCGGCGAACTGGGCCATGGCCCGGAGGTCCTTGAAGTCGAGGAGGTGGAGCCCGTTGTCGTCGGCGACGCGGAAGGCGATGCTCAGAACCCCGCTCTGGACGTCGTTGAGGTTGAGGAGGCGCGAGAGGAGGAGAGGTCCCATGTCGGAAACGGTCGTCCGCACGGGGTGGCCCTGCTCGCCGAAGATGTCCCAGAACGTCGCCGGGCTCCCTTCGAACGCGTAGTCGCCGAGCCCGAGCAGACCGATCCGCTCCTGGATCTTCGGTGTGGCCGTCCCCGGCCGGCTGATCCCGGCCAGATCGCCCTTGACGTCGGCCATGAAGACGGGGACGCCGATGCGGCTGAAGCTCTCGGCCATGACCTGGAGGGAAACCGTCTTCCCCGTACCCGTCGCCCCGGCGACCAGGCCGTGGCGGTTGGCCATTTTCGGAAGCAGGAAAAGGTCTTTCTCGCCCTTGGCGATGAGGAGTCCCTCTAGGCCCATTGTCCCCTCCTTTGATCTTCCGAGCTCACCAGCTCAGGCTCTCGCGAAAGAGGCTGGAGACGGTCTGCTCCAGGGCCGCCCGGAACTTCTCGACGGTCTCCACTTCGCCGCCTCCCCAATAGTCTTTGATATAGAGCGGCTTCCCGACGTTGACCTTGATCGTCGCCGGCACTCCCCACATGATGTGGGTCCCGAAAATCGACATGGGCGTGACGGGGACGGCAAAGCCATCCTGCTTAAAAAGGTTGTAGGCCATGATGGAGACGCCCCGCCGGAAGCTCTTGACGTAGGGGTTCGGGTCCTTGGGATGGACGCGGCCCCGGCCCTGCAGAGCGATGACGGCCCTCCCCTTCCTCAGATAGTCCTGGCACTTGAGGATCGACTCGCGCTTGCTGCCGTAGATGTCGACGGGAATGGAGCCGACCCTGGCCGCATTCCCGGACACAAAGTGCACGATGTAGGTGTAAAGCGGGTTGAGGATGAGATGGACGAACCCGCCGAATTTGCCCATGTGCCGGTGGAGGTGACGGAGGACGAGCTCACTCGCCTCCTTTTTATCGAAGATCATCTTGTTGGCGGTGAAGTAGATCATCCGCGGCACGGTCCGGAACAGGATGGCCACGTCCTTGTAGCTCCCGATATGGTTCCCGATGATGATGTTCGGGCCCTTTTGGACGAAGTTCTTGCCGCCGCGGAGGTCGATTTTCTTGGCAAAAATAAATGCCCGCGTCACGCGGTCAACGGACTTCTCGATGCGTTTGAATTCTTCCTCGAACGTGGCCATGGCCGTGGAGCTATTCTACCGAATCCGCCCGTGAAATTCAAAGAGCGCCCGGGGCGGCGCTGCCGCTTGCGAACGCCCGTCAGGCGTGTTAATTTAGGCCCCGTCCAGGTAAGGAGGCGCCCATGGTCACTCTGATTCGCGGCGGAGACGTCTTTGCCCCCGAGCCGCTCGGCCGGAAGGACATCCTGCTCGCCGGAGGAGCGATCGAAGCCGTGGCTGAACCGGGCCGCATCCGGGTCGACGGCCTCGAGGCCGAAACCGTGGACGCGGCCGGGAAGCGCGTCTTCCCCGGGCTCATCGATCCCCACGTCCACATCCTGGGGGGCGGAGGGGAAGGCGGCCCGGCGACGCGCGCCCCCGAGATCAGGGTCGAAGATATCATCTCGAGCGGCGTCACCACCGTCATCGGCTGTCTGGGGACCGACGGCGTCACCCGCCACATGACCTCCCTCTTGGCCAAGGCCCGGGCGCTCGAGCTCGAGGGTGTTTCGACGTTCATCTATTCGGGGTCCTACGAGATCCCCGTCCGGACCCTGACCGGGAGCGTCCGTTCCGACCTCATCGTCGTCGACAAGGTCGTCGGCGCGGGCGAGATCGCCGTGAGCGACCACCGCTCCTCGCAGCCGACGTTCGACGAGGTCGCGAGGCTCGCGGCCGAATGCCGCGTCGGGGGGATGCTCGGGGGGAAGGCCGGCGTCCTCCACTTCCATCTCGGCGACGGCAAGCGCCGGCTCGAGTTTCTCTTCCGGATCGTCCGCGAAACGGAGATCCCCATGACCCAGCTCGTCCCGACCCACATCAGCCGCAACCCGGAGCTTTTCGAAGAAAGCCTTGAATGGGTCGCCGCCGGCGGTTCCGTCGATATCACCGTCGGGCCTGAGCCCGTCCCGCCCGACCCGGAGGTGAGTCTCGAAGACTGCATCGCCCGCTTCCGGGAAAAAGGCCTCCCATTCGGCCGGCTGATGCTCAGCTCGGACAGCAACGGCAGTATCCCCGTTTTCGACGAGAGCGGCCGGCTCGTCCGGCTGACGATCGCCACGGAGAAGGACCTTTTCCGCAAGTTCGGGGACATTCTCCGCAAGGGCCTCTTACCCCCCGAAACGGCCGCCCGGCTTTTTTCGACCAATGCGGCCGAGTTCTACAAGCTCGGGAATAAGGGGCGCATCGGGCCGGGCCGGGACGCCGACCTTGTCGTCCTCGACGGCGACCTCGGGCTGAGCGACGTCTTCGCCCGGGGAAAAAGGATGATGGCCGGCGGCCGGCTCCTCGTCCGCGGCACGTTCAGTAGTTAGAAGAGGGACAGTCCCCTTGGAAGGGGACAGTCCCTCTTTAATGGGGCTGCCCTCTTCTCGTTCTTGACTGGAGATGGCTGATGGATAAAACGACCTCCGCCGACAAGATTAACGAGTCTCCGGCTCCGGCCTCCGGCCGGCCGCCGAAGTTCGGGGTCGCCCTCATTCCGCTCGTCGCCATGGCCCTCCTCCTCGGCGTCGGCTACGGCGTCTACAAGATCAAGGCCCAAGTCCTCCTCGTCGCCGCGGCCGCGATCACCGCCTTCATGGGCCTCGCCCTCGGCTTCAAGTGGAAGGACATGGAGCGGGGCATCGTCGACAGCATCCACAAGGCCATGCCGGCCATCCTGATCATGCTCTCGGTCGGCATCCTCGTCGGATCCTGGATGGCCAGCGGCACCATCCCCATGGTCATCTATTACGGCCTGAAGCTCATCTCGCCCAAGTTCTTCCTGGCCACGGCCTGTCTCGTCTCGTCGGTCGTCGCCATCGCCTCGGGGACCTCGTGGGGCACGATCGGCACGGTGGGCGTGGCCTTCATCGGCATCTCCATGGGCCTCGGCATCCCCCTCGGCCCGGCGGCTGGGGCGGTGGTGGCCGGCGCCTACTTCGGCGACAAGATGTCGCCTCTCTCCGACATCCCCAACCTGGCCACGGTCATCTCCGGGTCGAACCTTTTCGACCACATCAGGCACATGATGTGGTCGGCCGTGCCAGCCTGGCTGGCCGGCCTGGCCATCTATTTCTTCGTCGGCCTGAAGTACGGGGCGGTCGCCGTCCAGTCGGACTCGCTCGACCTCATCCTCCGCACGCTCAAGTCGAACTTCCGGTTCAGCGTCCTCCTTCTTCTGCCCATGGCCGTCATCTTCTATTTCGCCGTGGCCAAGAAGCCGACCATCCCGGCCATGATCCTGTCGTCCCTCACCGCGGCGGCCCTGGCCGTCCTCGTCCAGAAGATCCCCCTCACGGTCGTGGCCACGGCCATGAATTCGGGGCTCCCCGCCCGGACGGGCGTCGGGGTCGTGGACGCGCTTCTGGCCAAGGGAGGGATGATGAGCATGATGGAGACCCAGCTCATCGCCTTCACGGCCTTCTCGTTCGGCGGCATCATGCAGAAGACGGGGTGTCTGGCCGTCATCCTGGAGCGGGTGATGAAGTTCACCCGCGAAGTCTGGAGCCTCGTCCTGACGACGATCGGCGCGGCCGTCCTCTCGGCCATGATCACCGGGAGCTCCTACCTGTCGATGATCCTGCCGGCCGACCTCCTCGCGCCCATCTTCAAGAAAAAGGGCCTGGCCGCCAAGAACCTGTCGCGCATCATCGAAGAAAGCGGCGGCATCATCGTGCCCCTGATCCCCTGGAGCATGGCCGGCGTCTACATCACCGGGACCCTGGGGGTCTCGACCTTCGCTTACCTTCCCTGGGCCTTCATGAACTATCTCTCGGTCGTGATGCTGGCCGTCTTCGGCTTCACCAAGTGGACGATGGCCCCCCGCATCCGCGACGACGAAACCCAACCCGGGAGCTGACGACACCCGTCAGCTTTCTTCGTCCTCGCCCTTCTCGGCCTTCTCGAGCGCTTTCTTGAACAGCTCGTCGGCCTTGGAGTGCTTTTCTTTCTGGAGCTCGAACGTGGCGTCGAACTTGCGGTTGAACCCGCTCCGCCGCTCGTGTTCCTTGACCAGGAGGTCGTCGAGAGAACCCTTCTTCTTTTTGGGCTTCTCCGAGCGCAGGACCGCCCGGGTTTCGTCATCGATCCAGAGGGTCGCCTCACAGCAGGGACAGGTCAGGGCAAAGACGCGGGCCTCATCTTTTATCTCGGCCATGGGGCGAATGTAGCATAACCCGCCCCCCCGCTTCAACAAAGAGGAGCTATCAAAAAGGGACAGTCCTCATTCCAGGGACAAATCACGGAATGAGGGCAGCCCCTTTTTGATAGCTCCTCTTCGACCGGTCCGGCTACGACCCGGCCTGAGCGCCTTTCGCTTCTATCCCGTATTTCTTAAGCAGCTTGAACAGCCCCTGGCGGGTCAGCCCGACTTCGGCCGCAGTCCGGGTCCGGTGATACCGGCAGCGGACCAGGGCCTCCTTGAGGAAGCGCTTCTCGAAATCCGCCTTGGCTTCGGAGAAACGGTGGGAGGCGCGCGAATAGATCTCCCCGGCCGGGTTGATCTTGGGCGAGAGGTACTCCTCGAGGATGAGCGGCGCCCCGTCGGCCATGACCAGGCATCGCTGGACCTCGTTCTGGAGCTCGCGGACGTTCCCGGGCCAGGGGTAGCGGAGGAGCATCTCCAGCGCGACGGGCGAAAGGAACGGCCGGGGCTTGCCCATGGATCGGGAGAATTCGTCGAGGAAGTGATTGAGGAGGAGCAGGGCGTCCTCGGGCCTTCCCCGGAGGGGCGGCAGGTCGATAGCGATGATCTTCAGCCGGTAGAAGAGGTCCTGGCGGAAACGGCCCCGTTCGACCTCGTGGTCGAGGTCCTTGTTCGTGGCGCTGACGAATCGGGCGTCGACGGCCCGGTGGCGCGTCTCGCCGACCCGGCGGACTTTTTTCTCTTCGAGGACGCGGAGGAGCTTGGACTGGAGGGCGAGCGGCAGATCGCCGATCTCGTCGAGGAAAAACGTCCCGCCCGTGGCCTCCTCGACCAGGCCGGTCTTGTCCCTCACGGCCCCGGTGAAGGCCCCCCGGGCGTGGCCGAAGAGTTCGCTCTCGATGAGGGCTTCAGGGATGGCGGCGCAGTTGACGGCGACGAACGGCCCGGCCCGACGCCGCCCCGTATCGTGGATGATCCTGGCGGCGAGTTCCTTTCCCGTTCCGCTCTCCCCCGAGATGAAGACGGGCGCGTCGGTGTCCCGAATTTTTTCGATCATGGCCCGGACACGCCGGACGGGGAGCGCCGTCCCCATGAACGGGCTCCCGGCTCTGTCGCCATCCCGCGAGGACGCCACCCCCTCTGGGCCGCGGTTTTCGTTTCCCCGCAAAAGGTAGAGGACGGGCGACATGGCCAGGGTCAGGAACTCCATGTTTTCCCGGGTGAAGGGGCGGCCGACGCCGTTTCGGGCCAGGTAGGCGACGCCGGCGGGGAGGCCCTGGAGGGTCCAGGAGTAGGCCAGGACGCTCCGGGGATGGCCGTTCCCATCGAGCTCCAGGTCGGCGAAGAGCGGCTCCGAAGCAAGGTCCGTGACGAGGACCGGCCGGCCCATCTCGAGGACACGACGGACGATCGTTTCGTCCGTGTCCCGGATAGATCCTCCTCCGCCGTTCGTCCCATCCATCCCCTTGGAGGTTTCGAAGACCCTGTTCCCTTTTCCGTCGAGCGTCCGGAAAAGGGCCTGGTCCGAGGGGATCTGTTCGAAGATGGCCTCGGCCAACCGGGAAAGGAATTGATGCGCCATGGGACCTCGGGGAAACGCCTTTTAACGCCTTCATTAAAGCAACGCTCGCCGCGGCCGGATTTTCTCAGGGACCTCGCCTCTTGCGAACCCTCGCGGGAATCTCATAGAATAACGAGAAGGAGGCGTCCATGGCTAAATTCGTTGCGCTCTTGGGGGCCCTGTCCTTGTTGGGGTTCGGCTTCGCCGCGGAACGAAAACCGACGGTCGCCGACGCCCTGAAAAACATCCGCGTCCTGGTCATCCCCGCGAACGGACGTCCCATCGACCGGACCGTGGCCGATGAATTCCACCGCGACCTCGCGCCCCAGGCCGAGATCAAGACCGCCGCCTCGGGCGGGGCGTCCGAGAAGGGCGTCTGTCGCATCGGCGTTTTCGATGAAAAGATCGCGGCCGGCCCGTCGCTTGAAGCCCTTCGCGCGGCCGGCGGGAAAAGCTGGATGTTCCTCAAGCTCGCCCCGGACGGAAGCGGCGAGCTCACGACGTCCGCGCCCCATCTCCTTTACGCGCTCTATTCCCTGCTCAAGGAGGACTGGCTCGGGCTCGACGCCGCCGGGTTCGAGAACGGGAAAGTCGTCGTTCCCCGTTTCTCCCGGCTCGAGGGCGGCGACAATTACCTGGCCAACCCGAAGCGGGTCGCGGCCGGCTACGACGCCGAGCGCTCCGTGCGCGAGCTGGCCCGCCTCGGCTTCAGCCACGTGCCGGTGAACGCCCTGGCCAAAGACATGCCGGCCGAGCAGGGGCCGCCCGGGGAGATCTACTACCGTTTTTATTATTTCAGCCCCGACCTCGACCAATTCGTCGAAACGCCCCTCAACGCCGGGGCCTACTCACCCGAATATCTCGAGGCCAACCTGGCGCTCCTCAAGGAGAACGCCCGCCTGGCCGTCAAGTACGGCCTGACGCCCGGCCTCAACATCAGCTCGCCGCGCTCCGTCCCCGACGCCGTGCTCGAAAAATACCCCTACCTCCGCGGGGCCCGCGTCGACCACCCCTTCAGGAGCTATCGCCCGCGCTTCACGCTGACCCTCTCCCATCCCGCCGTACGCTGGCACTATGCCGAGCTCATGCGGCGGCTGATGCGCGAGGTCCCCGAGCTCGGCTACATCTACCTCTGGACGAACGACAGCGGCTCGGGTTTCGAGTACACGGCCAGCCTCTACGCGGGACGGAACGGCGGCGCCTACCTCGTCCGCGAGTGGAAATCGCACGAAGCCATCGCCAAGGCCGCCGCGGAAAACGTCCTCCGCTACTTCCGGACGCTGCGCGACGCGGCCGCCGAGACCCGGCCCGACTTCCGTCTTCTCTTCAACCTCTTCTCCTTTTCGAACGAGGAGGAATTCATCCTCGACGGCCTGTCCGAAGGGCTCGACCTCTGGGTTGCGCCGAAGGAGCTCGACGACTCGCCGCGCGGCCGCCGGCTCAAGTCCCTGCTGGCGAAAGGGAGCGAGATCTTCACGACGACGCGCCTCCAGAACAACTACCTCCTGGGCATCCCCTCTCCCTGGCTCGCGGCCGAAGAGGTCCGCAGCCTCCAGGCGGCAGGCTTCGACAAGGCCCAGGTCACGGTCGACCCCAAGCCGCTCGCCCCCTACGACGTCAACCGCGACGTTTTGCGCGCCCTCAACTTCGACGCGAGCGCGGACGTCGATGCCGTCGTCACGGCAGCTGCCGCTCGGCTCGTCGGAAAAAGCGGCGCCCCGGCCCTGGTCAAAGCCTGGCGGCTCTGCGACACGGCCGTCCGCGGCTTCCCGTCGATCGGGCTCTACGGCGATAACAACTGGGGTTTCCCCTGGTACCGACTCCTCGCCCGGCCCTTCGCCCCGGATATCGAGAAGATCCCGGAGGCGGAGCGCGCTTATTACGAAAAGTACATGACCGTGACCTTCAACAACCCCAACCTCGTCGACCTGGGCACGGACATCCTCTGGACCCTCATGACCCGCGAACAGGCGGACGCGGTCGTGGCCCAAGCCGACCGGGCGACATGGAAGCCCCTGGACGAGGCGATCAGGGTCCTGGGTGACGCGGTCAAGGGGACGAAGGGCGACGTACGGGAGGTCTTCGTCGACCAGTTCGACCGGCTCCGGGCCCTGCGCTGCTACTTCCGGACCCTGCGAAACACGGCGGCCTGGGTGGCCGGAGTCCATGGCTATATCGAAGCCAAGGACCCGGCCGAGAAAGAAAAACGCCGGGCCATGGTCCGGGCCATGATCGACGACGAGGTTGGAAACGCCCGCGCCCTGGCCGTGCTCTTCGAGTCCTCGAAGACACGGTTCATGCCCGTCGACCCGATGGGCGAGACCTTCAACATGTACGGGATGAACCTCCCCGAACTCATACGGAGAAAAGTCGCCCTCATGGAAAAACACCGGAACGACGAGCCCCGCATCGACCCGAATTTCATGTGGCGCCTGCCGCCGGACTCCGGGCTCGACCCGAAGGCGTACATTAAGTATTGATCAAGACGCCGGCCGACGAAGAGGAGGTCCGCGCGCCGCGCCGTTGACACTCGCCCCGTCCGGAGATAATCTTGGCTCTTCTCCCGATTTCGGGGGAGTCCGTCTTTTCGGCTTGGCGAAGGATATCGCCCTTAGCCCCCCGGCCCCCGGGGGACCAGTCCCGGCGGTCCCCCCGCCTTCGGCGGGTCCCCCTCCGCTACGGGGGTCGTCAGGGCGGCATCCATCGCCGCCTCACGACGGACTTCCCTAATCTTGGGAGAAGAGCCCTAACCTTGGGGCATTCATCGGGAAGGAGAGGCCGATACATGAAAACCCGGAAGATCGCCTATTTCGCGGCATTTCTTTTATTTTCAACGTTTTTTGTCTCAACGGTCCCGTCCCTCGGGGCCCAGCCGCAAACGCCCGACCGCCTCCAATGGTTCCGCGAGGCCAAGTTCGGCCTGTTCATCCACTGGGGCGTCTACTCCATGATCGGCCGCGAGGAGTGGGCCCGCCAGCTCCTCCAGATCCCCCTCGAGGAGTACCAATACTACGCCGACAACTTCAACCCGGTCGAATTCGATCCGAACGCGTGGGCCGCCCTGGCCAAGGACGCCGGCGTGAAATACGTCATCATCACCTCGAAGCACCACGACGGCTTCTCCATCTTCGACAGCGCCTACACCGACTACGACGTCATGAAGGCCAAGTACGGCAAGGACATCCTGGGCCCGCTCTCCTCCTCGATGAAGAAGGCCGGCATCCCGCTCGGCTTCTACTACTCGATCATGGACTGGCACCATCCCGACTACCTGCCGCGCCGCGGCTGGGAGACCGGCCGGAGCGCCGCGGGCGCCGACTTCGGGCGCTACATGGACTTCGCCGCGAACCAGCTCAAGGAGCTCGTGACGAAGTACGACCCGGCCGTCCTCTGGTTCGACGGCGAGTGGGAGCACTCGAACGAGGAGCAGCGGGCCTTCGCCATCGGCAAGATGCTCCTCGGCCTGAAGCCGACGCTCCTCATCAACGACCGGCTGTTCCAGCGCGCGCCCGGCTTCGGCGACTTCGGCACGCCCGAGAACTACGTCCCGGCCACGGGCGTCCGCAACCCCGACGGAACGCCCCGCCCCTGGGAGGCCTGCACGACGATGAACTGGAACGGCTGGGGCTACAACGCCACCGAGACCGAATTCCATAGCGCCACCCAGCTCATCCGCCAGCTCATCGAGATCGTCAGCAAGGGCGGCAACCTCCTCCTCAATGTCGGGCCCCAGCCCGACGGACGCATCCAGGCCGATTTCGTCGCCCGGCTGAAGGGGATAGGAGAGTGGCTCAAGACGAACGGCGAGGCCATCTACGGGACGACGGCCAGCGTCTTCGAGCGTCTCCCCTTCTTCGGCCGATGCACGGTCAAGGGAACGAAGCTCTACATCCACGTCATGGGCTGGCCCGCCGACGGGAAGATCCGTCTTCCGGGGCTCAAGACGGAAGTGAAAAAAACCTATCTGTTGACGGGCCCCGGCAGGCCTTTGACATTCAAGCGGGCGGGGAAGGACGTCATCATCGCTCTGCCGGAACGGGAGCGCGACCCCGACGCGACGGTCGTCGTCGTGGAGCTCCAGGGACCGCCCATCGTCGAACCGTATCGGCTCGGACCGGAGAAGGACGGGCGGGTCGAGCTCCCCGTCTATCTCGCCGACATCCAGTCCGAGATGGGCCAGCGCGCCTACCTCGACCATTTCTACCGGACGACCATGCTGGCCAACTGGCAGAACGTCAACGACTACCCGGAGTGGGTTTTCACGACGGACAAGGCCGGGGCCTACGAAATCCTAGCCTCCTACGCCAGCATGTGGGGCGGCCAGGCCGCGTATGAGGTCGAGGTGGACGGGCAGAAGATCGCCGCCCGGACGGAATCGTCGCCGAGCGTCTATTTCCCGAAGACGTTTCCCGTGGGCAAGGTCGCCCTCGGGGCGGGCGTGCACAAGTTCCGGGTCAGGATCACGTCCGTCGTCAACAACCACGCCATGAACCTTGAAAAGATCGTCCTCGTTCCGGCGAAGTGAATAATGTTGAGCTCTTCTCCCGTATTCGGGGAATAACGGCAATGAACGCCCTCCTTCTCCCCCCGGCCCCCTGGGAACCAGTCCCGACGGTTCCCCCATCGCCAAGCGATGGGTCCCCCTCCGCTACGGGGGTCTTCAGGACGGCATTCACCGCCGTGGGATGTTCCCCGAAAGCGGGAGAAGAACCTTTTTTTGGAGGCACTATGAAACTCGTAAGGCTGACGGCAATCCTGTTCGTCATCTTGACAGCCGCAGGCGCCGGGCTTACGGCGGCGGTCCAGGACGCGGCGAACGCAGGCTGGGCGGATACCTTCGCCGTCGACAAAAAGGACTTCGTCTCCGCCGGCTCGAACACGTATTTCCGCCTGGAGCCGGGCTACACCCTAGTGCTCGCGGACAGGAATGAACGTCTGGTCATTACGGTGCTCGATGAGACGAAGCTCGTCGACGGAGTCGAAACGCGGATCGTCGAGGAGCGGGAGTCCAAGGGCGGCAAGCTCGTCGAGGTCTCCCGGAACTTTTTCGCATTCAACACGGCCGATCGGGGCGTCTATTATTTCGGCGAAGAGGTCGATATCTACAAGGACGACAAGGTCATCGGCCACGAGGGCGCATGGGAGTCGGGCAAAGACGGTGCGCGGTTCGGGCTAATGATCCCGGGCCAGGTCGTTTTAGGTGCCCGGTACTACCAGGAGATCGCTCCCGACGTGGCCATGGACCGGGCTGAAATGGCCGGACTCCACAAAACCCTGAAGACGCCCGCGGGGGAGTTCAAGGACTGCCTCAAGGTCGCAGAGACGACTCCCCTCGAGAAGGGAGCCATAGAATACAAGCTCTATGCGCCCGGGGTCGGGCTCATCAAGGACGCCTCGCTCCTTCTCGTCGAATATGGCTTCCTGAAAAAATGAACCACGCCAACCGCCTCGCCGTCGAAAAAAGCCCCTACCTCCTCCAGCACGCGGACAATCCCGTGGATTGGTACGCCTGGGGGGACGAGGCCTTCGAACGGGCCCGCCGCGAGGACAAGCCTGTCTTCCTGTCCATCGGCTACTCGACCTGCCACTGGTGCCACGTCATGGAGCGGGAGTCCTTCGCCGACGAGGAGGCCGCCCGCGTCCTCAACGCAGCCTTCGTCTGCGTCAAGGTCGACAGGGAGGAACGGCCCGACCTCGATCAGCACTACATGGCCGTTTGCCAGATGCTGACCGGCACGGGCGGCTGGCCGTTGACCGTCGTGATGACGCCGGACAAGCGGCCGTTTTTCGCCGGGACCTATTTTCCCAAGTCGCGGCGCTGGGGCCGGATGGGCCTCCTCGAGCTCGCTCCCCTGATCGGCGAGGCTTGGCGGACGCGGCGGGAAGAAGTCCTCCGGTCGGCCGACGAGGTCATCGCGGCCGTCGACGGAAGCCGGCTAAAAGTGCGGAGCGGATCCGGAGATGGGCTGTCCGAAACGACCCTCGATGAGGCCTTCCATGAACTCGCTGCTGATTTCGACGAAAGTCGGGGTGGTTTCGGCGGCGCGCCCAAATTCCCCATCCCCCACCATATCGGGTTCCTTTTGAGATACTGGAAACGGACCGGCCACAGCCAGGCTCTGGCCATGGCCGAAAAAACGCTCTCCGTCATGCGGCTTGGCGGGATCTGCGATCACCTCGGCTTCGGCTTCCACCGCTACTCGACCGACACCGACTGGCTCGTCCCCCACTTCGAGAAGATGCTCTACGACCAGGCCCTCCTGGCCGAAGTCTTCGCGGAAGCGTTCGCGGCGACCGGGAAGGGCGAATTCAAGCGGACGGCGGGGGAAATCGCGGGCTACGTCCTCCGGGATCTCTCTTCCCCCGAAGGCGGATTCTACACGGCCGAGGACGCCGACAGCGAGGGCGAGGAGGGGAAGTTCTATCTTTGGACGGCGGACGAGCTCGAAGGCGTCCTCGGTCCGGAGGAAGCGAAGCTCGCGGCCCGCGTCTACGGTCTCGAAGCCGGGGGCAATTTCTCCGAACCCGGAAGATCGCGGGACGGGCGGAACATCCTTCATAGAGGCTGGACGGCCGAGGGGCCGGTCCCAGAGGCCGGGCTCGCCCCCGAAGAGCTGGCGGACCTGCTCGAAAAGATCAGGCAAAAGCTCTTTCTCGCCCGCGAGGAGCGGGTCCGGCCGTTCAAGGACACCAAGGTCCTCGCGGATTGGAACGGCCTGATGATCGCGGCCCTGGCGTCCGTCTTTCGGGCGACGGGCGAGGAGCAGTATCTTCGCGCCGCGGAGAGGGCGGCGGGCTTCGTCCTCGAAAGGATGCGCACAACCGACGGCCGGCTCCTACACATGTTCGCGGACGGCGAGGTCCGGGTCCCGGCCTTCCTCGACGATCATGCCTTCCTGGTCAGAGGCCTCCTCGGCCTTTATGAGGCCGGGTTCGATCCCTGCTACCTCGAGAAGGCCCTCGAGCTCGCCCGACGGACCATCGAACATTTCTGGGACATCAACGAGGGCGGGTTCTTCTTCGCCGCGAACGCGCCGGAGGTGGGCGCCCGGCGCAAGGAGATCTACGACGGCGCCGTGCCGTCGGGCAATTCCGTCATGCTGATGAACCTCCTCCGCCTGGCCCGAATGACGGGACGTTCGGACCTCGAAGAGAAAGCATCGCGGCTGGTGGAGGTTTTCTCGCCGGACGTCGGCGGCCACCCGCGCATGTATTCGGAATTCCTCCGCGGACTGGATTTCGCCCTCGAGCAGTCTCGGGAGGTTGTCGTCGTCGGGAAACGGGAAGCTCCGGATAGCCGGGAACTTCTAAAGGCGCTGAGAGGCCTATACCTCCCCAACACGGTCATGCTCTTCAAGCCGACGGACAGGCCTGAGGCGGCGCGTGTTCTCGAACGCCTCGCCCCCTTTACCAAAGATATGGACGTAGGCGGCGGTCGGGCCGCCGCCTACGTTTGCTCCGGGGGCGCCTGCCTTCGCCCCGTCTCGTCTGCCGCCGAACTCCTCGATCTCCTGAATGAACTCCCACCCGTCAGTTGAGGATGACCTCACACTCGCCGGAGAGCTCAGGGTTTTTCTTGTCCCGGACCTTGATCGTCAGCTTATCCCCCTTGGCGAAACCGGGGTTCTTGAAATACAGGGGGGTCAGGAATCCCCAATAGCCGACCATGTGCCCTTCGTCCGTGGGCAGTGTCGCGGCCTGTGTGAGCGTGGGAAAGAAATTCGATTCTTCGGGGAACTGGTACATTCTCACCCAGGAACCGACAACGGCTTCCTTGCCCAGGCGCCGGTAGAAATCGAGGTCCCGGATCTCCCCGCTGTAATTCGCCCGAAGTTCCTTGAGCGAGGGCATCGGATACTCCTGCCCCTTGTAGACCATGACCACGTCTTTAGCCGCGACGGTGATGGCCTGACCCTGATCCTTGGAGCCCAGGAAGGCGAAGAACATGACGTAAGGACTATCGACGATCCGATTGACGAGACTGGCGTCGACGGTCATGAGGATAGCTCCATTCTCGCTGGAAAATGTCCCCATCCCCAGGTCCGACGTCTGCGGATAAGCAACTGCCGTGAGAACAAGTGCGCCCAACGCAATTCTTAAGAGTTTCATCGAAATCTCCTTTCTATCGAATAATTTTGGCTTGCTCCATGCTCGCCGCTCAAGCATAAATGCAAGCTTCATGCCAAGGTGCACGAGAGCAGGGGGCGGAGATTGGATCTTGAACGGGAGCCGTCAGATGTCCGAAAAGGGGGACGCCCTGTCCTATTTCCTACTGTTTTAGTAAGATTTGATTAAAAAGAATTCGGAATTGGGTATTGTGTCCCCGATTTAGCCGCCAGGTTGGATGTCGCCGTCGTCGCGGATCGAGTAATGGGCCGAGACGCCGACGCAGCCCTTCTGGAAACGCTGGGGGATGGTGGCGATCTCGTACCACGTCCCGAGGTACCTCTGGACGTCGACGAAGGGCACGACCTCGAGGGGTTTCTCCTGGGCCCGGGCTTTTGCGGCGGCGCCAGAGACGAAAATGAATACCAAAATCAATATCCACGGTTTCATAGGTGCCTCTCTCCTCTCCAGTGTAGGCCATGCCCTGGCCCGGGTCAAATCCGCCTTTTTTTATTGCGATTGAATTAGCCCCCTCCTTTTAATAGAATCTCCATGTCGTGGGCGCAATAAGAATAGATCCCGTTCTCGGAGTCCGTCCTTTCGCCGCCCAGGAATTCAGGTGAGGAGGGTATCCATGGAGGATCGAGACAACCGCTCGACGCGGCGAGGTTTCCTCAAGACCGCGGCCATGGGGGCGGCGGCCATATCCATGGCGCCGCTTCGCGGGTCCGGCCAGGCCAAGCCCGCGGCGGCCGCCGGCGGCGGCTTCAAGCTCAAGTACGCACCGGGGTTGGGGATGTTCGAAGCCCACGCCGGGAAAGCTCCCGCCGATCAGCTCAAGTTCATCGCCGACCAGGGCTTCAAGGCCTGGTTCGACAACGGCCTGATGGGCCGGCCGCCGGCCGAGCAGGAGGCCCTGGCCAAGGAATCGTCCCGGCTCGGCCTGACCATCGGCCCGTTCGTCGTCTACGCCGACTTCAAGGTCAAGTCCTTCGTCACCCGGGACGCGGCCGTCCGCGACATGCTCGCCGGGCGGTTCAAGACGGCCGTCGAAACGGGCCGGCGGACCGGCTGCAAGTGGGCCCTGGCCGTCCCCGGCCGCTACGACGAAAGCCTCGACTGGGACTACCAGACGGCCAACGTCGTCGAGAACCTCAAGCGGTTCGCCGGGCTGTGCGAGCCGTCGGGCCTCATCATCGTCCTCGAACCGCTCAACCCGAAGGACCACCCCGGCCTCTTCCTGACCAAGATGGCCCAGACCTACCAGATCTGCCGCGCCGTCGGGAGCCCGTCCGTCAAGATCCTCGACGACATGTACCATCAGCAGATCACAGAGGGCAACATCATCCCCAACATCGACGCCTGTTGGGACGAGCTCGCGGCCTTCCACGTCGGCGACTCGCCGGGACGGGACGAGCCGGGCACGGGCGAGATGAACTACCGGAATATCTTCAAGCACATCCACGGCAAGGGCTACCAGGGGGTCCTCTGCCTCGAGCACGGCAAGAGCAAGGCCGGCCTCGAGGGCGAGAAGGCCCTCCTCGAAGCCTACCGCGCCGCCGACGCATTTTAAATTAAAGAGAGGAGAGAACATGACCAACGAAAAGAAAGACGCCATCCTCGGTATGACCAGGCGGGATTTCATCAAGACGACGTCCGTCGCTTCCATGGCCACGCTCGCGGCGGCCGTCGCGGGGTCCAGCGGGCGCTGCGCCGGCGGGACGGACACGATCCGCATCGGGGTCATCGGCTGCGGCGGGCGGGGCACCGGCGCGGCCATCGACGCCGTGAACTCCGCACCCGGGGTGGAGATCCTGGCCCTCTTCGACCCGTTCCAGGACCGCATCGACAAATCCCTCAAGACCCTCCGCGATAAGGTCCCGGCCGCGGTCAAGGTCACACCCGAGACCTGCTTCACCGGGCTCGACGGCTACAAGAAGCTGCTCGCGATCAAGGCCATCAACTATATCGTCACGGCCGCCCCCCCGGGGTTCCGGCCCATCCATCTCAAGGCCGCGATCGAGGCGGGCAAGCACGTCTTCATGGAAAAGCCGGTGGCCGTCGATCCGGTCGGTGTCCGGTCCGTCATCGCCAGCTCGGAACTCGCCGCCAAGAAAGGCCTGGCCATCGTCGCCGGAACGCAGCGCCGTCACCAGGCGAGCTACATCGAGCTCATGAAGCGCATCCACGACGGGGCCATCGGCGAGATCGTCGGCGGCCAGTGCTACTGGAACCAGGGCGAGCTCTGGGTCATCAAGCAGACGCCCGAAATGAGCGACATGGAATGGCAGTGCCGGAACTGGCTCTATTTCTCCTGGACGTCGGGCGACCACATCGTCGAGCAGCACGTCCACAACATCGACGTCGTCAACTGGGCCTTCGGAGCGACGCCGGTCAAGATCATGGGCATGGGCGGCCGGCAGGTCCGGACGGCTCCCGAATACGGCAATATCTTCGACCACTTCGCCGTCGAGTTCGAGTACCCGAACGGCGCCCGCGTCATGAGCATGTGCCGCCAGACCCCGGGCTGCGCCGACCGCGTCGAGGAGAAGATCGTCGGGACGAAGGGCCACGCCTTCGGCTATGGCGAGATCTCCGGCCCGAGCGCCTGGAAATTCGAGGGGGAAGAGCCCAATCCCTATGTCGTCGAGCACGCCGATCTCATCGCCAGCATCCGGGCAGGCAAGCCCCTCAATGAAGGCAAGCGGATCGCCGAAAGCACGCTTTGCGCCATCATGGGCAGGATGAGCGCCTACACCGGCCGGGCGATCTCCTGGGATTGGGCCATGAACGCCTCCAAGCTCGACTTGACGCCGGCCAAGTTCGCGTTCGGCCCGAACCCGGTCGATCCGGTAGCCGTCCCGGGGCAAACGCCGCTCGTCTAGACAGGAGTCCCCATGATCGGATCACGGCTCGCCGGCCGCATCGCCCTCGTCACGGGGGCCAACCACGGCATCGGCGCGGCCACGGCCAGGGGCCTGGCCGCCGAAGCCGCCCGTGTCTTCATCACTTCCTATCGCCGGCCGACGCCGACGAGCGCCGCCGAATTGGATGAGGCCCTGCGGTCCGGAATTGGAGGGACGGGACTCTACGAAGCCAGGCAGCAGCAGCCGCCCGAGCTCGTCGTCGCGGACATCGTTTCCCGCGGCGGCCGCGCTGCCTGTCTCGAAGCGGACTTGGCCGACCCGGCGAACATTCCTTTTCTCTTCGACGCCTGTGAAAGCCGTCTTGGTCCGGCCGATATCCTCGTCAACGACCACGCCCATTGCCAGTTCGAGACGTTTGATCCCGCCCTCGTAACGGACGAGGGTTTCGGCATGCGTCTGGCGGACGCGGCCAGCATGGACGAGCACTACGCCGTCAACACGCGCGCAACCGCGCTGATGATGGCCGAATTCACAAGGCGGCACCTGAAGCGCGGCGCGACGTGGGGACGCGTGATCAACGTCAGCACGGACGCGGCCGACGCCCACCTCGGGGCGGTCAGCTACGCCGCGACCAAGCACGCGACCGAATCCTACAGCCGCTCGGCGGCGCACGAGCTGGCCAAGTACGGCATCACCATCAACATCGTCGCGCCCGGCCCCGTCCAAACGGGCTGGCTCAGGCCCGACCAGGAAGCCGAGATCGGGCGGAAAACACCGCTCGGCCGCGTCGGCCGGCCCGAGGATATCGCCGACGTCATCGTGTTCCTGGCCACCGACGAAGCCCGCTGGCTCACGGGCCAGCTCCTCTACGTCGGCGGCGGCTGGAAGTGTCATCAATGACATCAGGAGGACGCATGAGCGAAAAACGCACGAAAATGAACCGCAGACATTTCATCAAGACGGTGGCCGTAGCCGGGGGCGCGGCCGTCGCCGGCTTCCCGACGATCGTCAAGGCCGCGGCCCTGGGCAAGGACGGGGCCGTCGCGCCGTCGGACCGGATCGTCATGGCCGGCATCGGCTTCGGCATGATGGGCCCGGGCAACATGTCGAACTTCCTCGAGAAGAACGAGGTCCAGTGGGTCGCCGTTTGCGACATCGACAAGGAGCCGCTGGCCATGGCCCGCGACATGGTCGACAAGAAGTACGGCAAAAAGTCTTGCGCAACCTACCACGATTTCCGCGAGCTCTTTCTCCGCAAGGACCTCGACGCCGTCTCCATCGCCGTTCCCGACCACTGGCATGCCATCCTGGCCATCTCCGCGCTCCGGTCCGGTCTCGATGTCTACGGCGAGAAGCCGCTGACCCACAACCTGCGCGAGGGCCGGGCCCTTTGCGACGCCGTGGAGCGCTACGGCCGCGTCTGGCAAACCGGTTCCTGGCAGCGCTCCGTCGAGAACTTCCACCAAGCCTGCGAGCTCGTCCGCAACGGCCGCATCGGCAAGGTCAAGCGGATCGAGGTCGGGCTCCCCTCGGGGCACTACGATTTCGCCCGGACCTTCGGCCAGGAGGCGCTCGTCCCCCCGCCGCCGAACCTCGACTACGAATTCTGGGTCGGACCCGCGCCCTGGTGGCCCTACTGCAAAGCCCGCGTCCACATGAACTGGCGCTGGAACATGGACTTCGGCGGCGGCCAATACATGGATTGGATCGGCCATCACCTCGACATCGCCCACTGGGGCATGGGCTGGGACGAGACCGGCCCCGTCGAGATCGAAGCGACGGGCGAGTTCCCGACGTCGGGCATCTATAATAGCCCGACCCGCTACTATGTCAGGGCCAAGTACGCCGACGGGACGCCCATGGTCCTGGCCGGCGGGTACGACGAGATCTGGAGCGGCACGAAGTGGATCGGCGAACACGGCTGGGTCTGGGTCGACCGGGGCGAGTTCATGACCGAGCCCGAAAGCTTGAAACGCGAGGTCATCGGGCCCGAGGAGATCCGGCTGTACAAGTGCCGTGACCACCACCAGAATTTCCTCGACTGCGTCCGCAGCCGGGCCAAGACGATCACCCCGGCCGAGACGGCCCACCGCTCGGCGAGCGTCGGCCATCTCGGCGTCATCGCCATGGAGGTCGGGCGGAAGATCAAGTGGGATCCGGCCGCCGAAACGATCATCGGCGATCCCGAGGCGGAGAGGCTCCTGGGCCATTCGTACCGTAAACCCTGGCAGCTGCCGGAATGAGGAGGAGACCCATGAGAACTCCCCTGACACACCATGAAGGCTTCGGCAGGAGGATCGGCGGGATCGCCCTGGCCGTTTTATTGGGGCTTGGCATTCTCGCTCCGATGGGGACGGCCCAGCAATGGCCCCAGGCCGAATTTGCCCTGACCTATGATTCGCTGGACGCCATCCTCAAGGACCTGGCGAACTACAAGTTCGACCAGGGAGTGGGCGCGCCCCTGGGGCTTCGAGCCTATGTCTTCGCCCACAAGGACGACCCGCAAGCCCGCCGGGAAACCGAAGCCGCGTTGCTCCGGTTCATCCAGGGCTCGCCCGCGCCGGGCGGGCTGATGGCGGCCTGCCGGGCGCTGCGGCTCATCGGCGGCCCCGATTCGGTCGCCGTGCTGGCGGCGCTCGTTCTCAAGCCGAAGACGACGGACGCGGCCCGCTTCGCCCTCGAGAGGATCCCGGGAAGCGAGGCCGACCAGGCGCTCATCGCCGCTTTGGACAAGGCCCAGGGCGCGGTGAAACGCGGCCTGGTCTCCTCGCTCGGGGAGCGAAAGTCGGCCGCGGTTGTGCCGGCCCTCAAAAAGCTGGCCGGCGGTAAGGACCTCTCGTTGGCCGCCGACGCCGTCAAGGCCCTGGGCAAGATCGGCGGCCCGGAAGCCATCCGTGTCCTCACCGCGATGCTCGGCAAGGCCGGCCCCCGGCTCAAGCTCGAAGCGGCATCGGCCCTTCTCCTCGCGGCTGAAGGTTTCTTGAAAACCGGCGACAAAGCCGGGGCCGCGGCCACCTACGATAAACTCTTCGCCGCGGATCTTCCCCCGGTCATGCGGCAGGCCGCGTTCAAAGGCAAGATCGCCGCGGCGGCAGAGGGGGGCAAAGGCCTCATTCTCAGGGCCCTATCCGGCAAGGACGCCGTCCTCTTCGAGCCGGCCATCTCCATGGTCCCGGAGCGGTTCGGGGCGGGAGAGGTCGGGCAGGTGGCCGACCTCTTCGACCGGCTTCCTTTCGAGGCCCGGGTCCAACTCATAGCTGTCCTCGCCGGCTATCCCGCCGACGCGGCCAGGCCCTACCTTCTTAAGGCCGCCGAGGGTCCGTCCCTCCTTGTCAGGCTGGCGGCGCTTCGTTCCATCGAAAGAACGGGCGATTCCAGGTCGGTCGTCTTCCTGGCGACCAAAGCGGCCCGGACAGCCGGCGCCGAACAGGAAGCCGCGCGGGAAACGCTGGCCCGGCTCAAGGGCGCCGAGGTCGACGCCGCGGTTCTGGCCCATCTGTCGAAGACGTCCGACGACGCAGTCAAGGCCGAGCTCGTCCAGGCGGTGAGCGCCCGCCGCATCGCCGGCGCCAAGCCCGCGCTCATGGGCATGGTCAAGGCCGCCCCACCCGCGCTCAAGGCCAAGGCAGCGGCCGCGCTTCGCGATATCGCCGGGACGGCCGACATCCCGGACCTCCTCGGGCTCCTTCTCGGCCTCGAAGACGAAACCGCCCGTGAGTCGATGCAGGACACCGTCGCCGCGGTCGCCCGGACCAACCCGCGGGAACTCAGCCGCGCCGGCGCCGCCGAGGCCCTCCTAGCCTCGGAAAAAGACCCCAAGAAAAAGGCGGACCTCCTGCGCGTTCTGGGCAAGATCGGCGACGACACCAGCCTGGCCCTCATCCGGGCCGCTCTCTCCGACCCGGACGAGACTGTGGTCGACGCGGCCGTCCGCGCTCTGGCCGACTGGCCGACCGGCACGGCCCGGGACGACGTCTACAAAATCGCCCGGACGTCGCTCGAGCACAACCACCGCGTCCTCTCCACCCGGGCCTTTATCCGCATGATCGGCCTCGAGCCCTTCCGGGAGCCGGAAGGGGCCGTGGCCGACCTCCTCAGAGCCTTGGCCGTCTCCCCGCGCCCGGAAGAGAAGAAGCTCGTCCTGGGCATGCTCGTCCGCTTCCCCTGCGTCACGGGGCTGAAGACGGCCGAATCGCTCCTGGCCGACCCGGCCGTCGCCGTGGAGGCCAAGCTCGCCGCCGACCGCATCCGTCAGGCGCTCGGCCGCCGCACGCCATAGGCGGAAGATGCAAGAGGGGGTCAAACCTACCTTTTGCAGCAAAAGGTAGGTTTGACCCCCTCTTGAATCGGGAGGGAGGAACGTCATGATCGAAGGACAGGCCTCGGGAACAAAGACGCCGAAGCTGCGCTACGGCATGGTCGGCGGCGGCCAAGGCGCCTTCATCGGCGACGTCCACCGCAAGGCGATCGCCATGGACGGCAAGGCGGAGATCGTCTGCGGCGCTTTCTCCCAGAGCTACGATAACACTCTTACCACCGGGGAAGCCCTCGGGCTTCCCCGGGAGCGCCTCTACCGGACGTTCGAGGACATGATCCGGGCCGAGGCCGGACGCGCCGACCGGCCCGACTTCATCAGCATCGTCACCCCGAATAGCACCCACTACGCCGCGGCTAAGCTGGCCCTCGAACACGGATTCGCGGTCGTCTGTGAAAAGCCGCTGGCCACGAGCTCCCGCGACGCCGAGGACCTGGCCCGCCTCGTCCACGAAAAAGGCCTTCTCTTCTGCGTGACCTACGCCTACTCGGGCTACCCCATGGTCAAACACATCCGGGACATCATCGCCCGGGGCGAGCTAGGCGAGATCCGTTTCGTCAACGGCGAGTATCCCCAGGAATGGCTGGCGACGAAGCTCGAGGATACGGGGCAGAAGCAGGCCGCCTGGCGGACCGATCCCAAGCTCGCCGGCGCCTCCAACTGCGTCGGCGACATCGGCAGCCACATCGAGTTCATGGTCGGCCACATGACCGGCCTCCGCATCGAGTCGCTCTGCGCCCGACTGGACCGGTTCGGCGCCGGACGCCCCCTCGATGACAACGCCACGGTCATGGTCAATTACAAGGACGGCGCCCGGGGCGTCTACTGGAGCTCCCAAGTCGCCCTCGGCCACGACAACGCCCTCCGTCTTCGCATCTACGGGACCAAAGGCGCCGTCGAGTGGTTCCAGGAGACGCCCAACACCGCCCGGGTCTCGTTCCTCGATCGGCCGACCGGGACGCTTTCCCGCGGCCGGGATCCGATGTCGCCCCGGGCCCAAACTCTCTCGCGCCTCCCGTCGGGCCATCCCGAGGGATATTTCGAAGGCTTCGCCAATATCTACTCGACCTTCATCACGGCCCTGGGCAAGAAGCTCCGGGGCGAGGCGCTCACGGCCGACGACCTCGACTTCCCCGGCGTCGACGAAGCCGTCCAGGGCGTCAGGTACATCGAGAAATGCGTCGAGAGCTCGGCCAAAGGCTCGATCTGGGTGAACTTGTACTAGGGAAATGGGGACATGCTCCGTGAAAACATGGGGACACGTACCGAATTCCAGAGAATTCGGAACATGTCCCCGTTCGGTGCGTGTCCCCGTTTTTCGTGATCATGGTTTATGGAGGAATCAATGGCCAGACCTGTAACGTTATTCACCGGTCAGTGGGCCGACCTGCCCTTCGAAGAGGTCTGTAAAAAAGCGGGCGCCTGGGGCTACGACGGCCTGGAGATCGCCTGCTGGGGCGACCACATGGACGTCCGCAAGGCCGCCACCGACCCCGCCTACGTCCGCGAGAAGAAGCGCGTCCTCGAGAAACACGGCCTCAAGTGCTGGGCCCTCGGCGCGCATCTCGCCGGACAATGCGTCGGCGACGAATACGACCACCGGCTCGACGGCTTCGCGCCCGACGCCGTCAGAGGCAAGCCGGAAGTCCTGCGCAAGTGGGCTATCGAAGAGATGAAGGCCACGGCCCGGGCCGCCCGCAACATGGGCTGTTACGTCGTCAACGGGTTCATGGGCTCACCCATTTGGAAGGCCTGGTATTCCTTCCCGTCGACGACCGAGGAGATGGTCGAGGCCGGCTTCCAGAAGATCCTCGGCCTGTGGACGCCCATCTTCGAAGAGTTCGACGAGCAGGGCGTCAAGTTCGCCCTCGAGGTCCACCCGACCGAGATCGCCTTCGACGTCTACACGACGAAGCGGCTCCTTGACACCTTCAACTGCCGGCTGACCCTCGGCCTCAACTTCGACCCGAGCCACCTCGTCTGGCAGGGCATGGAGCCGCATCTCTTCATCCGCGAGTTCGCCGACCGCGTCTGCCACGTCCACATGAAGGACGTGGCCGTGACCCTCGACGGCAAGGCCGGCATCCTCGGCTCGTTCCTGCCCTTCGGCGACGTCCGCCGGGGCTGGAACTTCCGCTCGCTCGGCCACGGCGACGTCGATTTCGAGGCCATCATCCGCGAGCTCAACGCGATCAATTACGACGGCCCCCTCTCGGTCGAGTGGGAGGACAACGCCATGGACCGCGAGTTCGGCGCCCAGGAAGCCCTCGACTTCGTCCGCGCCACGAACTTCTCGCCGTCCAAGGTGGCTTTCGACAAGGATATGAAGAAATAGGGACGCGCAGTCCCAGGGTCAATTGTCGCGCCGCGCCGGGCTGACCACCCGGAACGTCCGCTCCAAACGCCGGCCTTCGCCGTCCGTCAGGACCAGCCGATGCTCGCCCGGCTCGGGATTCACAGAGATCTGATGAAAAACCCTTGTCGAGGCCAAATAATTCTCGTCGAGGTGCCAGTGGATGGTCGCGCCGTCCTCCCGGTGGACCGCCTCGAAGACGACCTCCCCGGCGCGGCCGTCGAGGCCGATGGGGACGTAGACCGACATGTCCGGCTCCGGGTAGATCAGGTTCATCACCCGCGACCCCCGTTCGGCCGCCGGGCCGCCGCCGCAGTCGGCCCGAAAGGGAGGCAGCTGCCGGTACTCGGGGTGGTCGGCCCGGTAGTAATATTCCTGGACGGGCGGCAGGACGAACCAGGATTCGTGCCTCATGCGATCCACGGATTCGCAGCGGCTGTCCACCCGGAAGCGGCCCGCGCCGTCCAGGTGCACCGTCTGATGGAAGGCGCACATCCGATCGAAGCGGCTTTCCTCGGGGACCAGGATCGTGTCCGCCGGGCAGATCTCGGTCGCCAGAAAACCTGAGTCCCGGCAGACCCGGACCTCCTTGAGGCCCGACCACGGCCGTTCGATCCGTTCGCCACCGTCGACAACACCGAGGAGGTCGAATAGGACCGGGGCCGCGGCCGCGAGCCCGGTCAGCCCGGGCTTTCCTTCGCCCGCAGCGTTTCCGGCCCAGACGCCGATCGTGTAGTTGGGCGTTACTCCGACAGCCCAGGCGTCCCTCAGCCCGAAGCTCGTGCCCGTCTTCCAGGCCACCCACTTCGACGAGCTGAAATTCCGCCAGAAGCCTTCCTCGTCCGGCCGGTTGACCGCGGTCAGGGCCTGGAGCGTGAGGTAGGCGGCGGCCGCCCCGAGGTCCTTCATCTTCGACGGCGCCTCGCGTTCGTCCCGCAGCAGCCTGACCTCCCGGCCGCCGCCGGCCGCGTTCGAAGCAAGCTCCGCCAGCTTGGCGTAGAGCGCCGCGATCTCGACGAGCCGTCCCTCGGCGCCGCCGAGGATGAGCGTCAGGCCGTAGTCATCGGGCGACCGGTCCAGGGTCGTCATCCCCCACTGCCTCAGCCGGTTCTCGAAGCGGGGGATGCCGTACTCCCGGAGCTCGCGCACGGCCGGGACGTTGAGCGACCAGGCCAGAGCCGTCCGGGCCGGGACGGCGCCCCGGAAATGCCGGTCGAAATTCTCGGGCTTGAACCCTTCGAAGCGGACGGGCGTGTCGGGAACAAGGGTCGCCGGGGTGATGCCGCCTTCCTTGATCATGGCCGCGTAGAGGAATGGCTTGAGAATACTCCCCGTGCTCCGCCGGCTCTGGAGGATGTCGACGCTCTGGCCTTGCTCCTCGCGCCGCTCCAGGCCGACGTTGCCGATATAGGCGACGACGACCGCCTCGCGGTTGTCGATGACCACGGCGGCAAGATTCCGGATGTCACGGCCGAAGAGCCGCTGGCCGTGCTGCTCGACGACCCTCCGGACCGTCCTCTGCAGGTCGGCGGCGACGAAGGACCGGAAAGGCGGCACGGCGCCGGGACGGGCGGCCAGGGTGTCGAGGAGATGCGGGGCATCTCGGGGCACGGGGCGCAGGCGCTCGGGCATGGGCTCGGCCAGGGCCAGCCGGCACTCGAGGTCGGGCAGCGTCCCCTTGACCCGAAGCCGCTCCAGCAGCCCGTTCCTTTTGAGAAGCAGCCGCGCGCGCCCGGCTTCCGACCCGACGAGCCCCGGGTCGTTGGGCAGGATGGCGAGGAAGGCGGCCTCGGCCCAGCTCAGGCGTTCCGGGCTCCGGCCGAAATAAAGCCAGGACGCGGCGTCGATGCCGACGACGTTGCCGCCGAAGGGCGCGTGAGCCGCGAAAAGGGCCAGGATCTCTTTTTTCGAGCGCCGGGCCTCGAGCTTCACGGCCAGCGCGGCCTCCTTCAGTTTTTCGAGATAGGTGCGTTTCCTGTTCTTCCGGGCCAGGCGGACGACCTGCATGGTGATCGTGCTCGCCCCGCTCTCGACTCTCCCGGAGCGGAGGTTCTGACGCACCGCCCTAGCCACGGCCAGGGGGTCGACTCCCGGATGGAGATAGAAGCGGCGGTCCTCGAATCGGACGAGGACGCGGAAAAAACGCTCGGGGACGCGGTCGCCCGGCGGGAAGCGCCATTGACCGTCTGCGGCCGGCCGGGCCCCGAGGAGCTCGCCCTCCGCGCTGAAGAGCACCGGCGAAACGGGGTTGGAGAACCGAATGCCGGGCAGAAAGAGCCAGAACAGGATGATGAGAACGAAAGCAGCGCCCACGGTAACGAGCCGGCGGAGCTTGTTATGACGACAGCCTTTGGAAAGAAGGGGGACACGTACCGGAGGTACATGTCCCCGCTCCCGCCCGGCCTTTGTCATCGCTTGCTTGCCCTCGGAAAGAAGAGGGAAAGAAGGGGGACACGTACCGGAGGTACATGTCCCCGCTCCCGCCCGGCCTTTGTCATCGCTTGCTTGCCCCCGGAAAGAAGAGGGAAAGAAGGGGGACATGTACCGGAGGTACATGTCCCCGCTCCCGCCCGGCCTTTGTCATCGCTTGCTTGCCCCCGGAAAGAAGAGGGAAAGAAGGGGGACACGTACAGGAGGTACATGTCCCCGCTCCCGCCCGGCCTTTGTCATCGCTTGCTTGCCCCCGGAAAGAAGAGGGAAAGAAGGGGGACACGTACCGGAGGTACATGTCCCCGCTCCCGGCCGGCCTTTGTCATCGCTTGCTTGCCCTCGGAAAGAAGAGGGAAAGAAGGGGAAGAAGAGGGAAAGAATGGGGACATGTACCTCCGGTACGGCGGGGAGCGGATTCTGAGGAGCGACCTGCAGAATTGTGGCTGAGCACTCGAAACCACGATTCTGATAAATATCTGAATCAAGAAGATTCATGCCACCGCTCCGGGGCCTAAAAATCAAAGAGGGACAGCTCCGTTGGCCCATGTAGGGCCAAAAGGGACAGTCCCCTTCTGAGGGGACAGTCCCTCTTTACCAGGCCCTCTTTACTTGACGATTTCTATCCATTGTCCTTTCGTGTTGGCGTGGACGGCCGCGTCGTACATGGCCTCGACGGCGACGCCCGGCTGGTAATAACGGCCGCGATAGGAGGCGTTGAGGACGACGAGGAAGACTTTCTCCTGGCCGGCCTCGAGCCGGAAATAGGTGAAGACGCGGTCGTCGCGGATGTCCTGGTAGTCGACGTCCGCTGCGGCCCCCGCCTCGCCGCCGAACCTCGGGTTCTTGATCT